>VAPK010347414.1_pt1 | contig 32615 bp, 28 predicted proteins | sample 3395031 | NCBI WGS metagenome assembly VAPK01 (sample SAMN08290443, study PRJNA428436) | hydrothermal vent metagenome | isolation source: Deep-sea hydrothermal vent chimney 1 | place: Pacific Ocean: Juan De Fuca Ridge
AAACGTCCCATCATTGCGGTATCTCCTAAAAGAGGCTTTCAGGATCAGATCAGCATACGACTTAAAAGTTCAATCGTTTTTCAACAGTATCGGCCCAAAGCGGACAATTTTGTTTTCTTAAGTAGTCACTTTATTCCTGCATGCATACAAGAAATGTTATTGATTTAGTGAAATTAACTTTCAGTCGCATTTATTAATTCATATTCGCAATTAATTGTTACGATAAGGAGTATTCTCTCGGCAACTACTTTCCGCCTTCCAGCATTTCAAGATCTTGGCGTTGTTGAGCTTCTACTTTACGCATACTGGCCGCATCTCGAGCCAAATACAGGTACATCAATGGCACGATATACAGACTGAAAAAGGCACCAATACCCAGCCCGCCCGCAATCACAATACCAAGCTGGTTGCGGGGTGGTGCACTTGGGCCGCTTGCAATGATCAGCGGGAGCACACCTAGCACCATGGCCAAGGTGGTCATGAGTATCGGGCGAAGACGGATACTAGCGGCCTTTTCCACGGCCTGGCGAATACTTAGGCCTTCGTCATGTTGTAGATCATTGGCGAACTGCACCACCAGGATCCCTTGCTTGGTGATAAGACCAACTAATGTAATAAGTGCTATCTGGGTGTAGATGTTGAGGCTGGCCAACCCGGGTGTCATCAGCAACAAGGCACCGGCTGCCGACATGGGTACGGTAAAGAGGATGATTAAACTATCCCGGAAGCTGTTGAATTGCGCGGCTAACAACAGGAAGATGAGCACAATTGCCAGCAGAATGGAGACCATGAAAGTGTTACCCTGCTCGATAAATTGACGCGAGGCACCACTGTAATTGATATTAACGTTTGGTGAGACTTTTGTAGTCGTTGCTTTCAAAAAGGCCAGTGCATCGCCTTCAGAAACACCGGGGAACTGTACCCCCTGCAAGCTGACACTGTTCAAACGGTTGAACTGTGGCAAGGCTTGCGGGATAACCCGTGTCTTAAAACTCACCAAGGTGGACAATGGCACCATCTGGCCGCTAACGCTGCGCAGGTAAATCTGTTCGAGCGCCCGACGCGTTGCTCGGTGGTGCATCGGTACTTGGGGGATCACCTTGTAGGCGTAACCATTACGGGTAAAACGGTTAACATAAGCACCTGAAAGCAGGGTTTGCAGGTTGCTGGCAATATCACGCATATTGATGCCCAGATCGGCGGCAAGTTTGCGGTTGATGATAATTTCGTACTGTGGTTGATCTATTTTCAGGTTCTTCTGGATAAACATAAATTTACCGCTACGACGCGCTTCGGCCAGCACTTGCCCAGCGATATGTTCCAACGTTTCAAAAGGGCCATCGCTAGTGATGACAAAATCAATGGGGAACAAACCGGCTGAACCCGGGAGTGGTGGTGGCGTAAATGCGGCACCCTGCACACCGGCAATCGCGTTCAACGCGTTCTGAAGCGCAGGTTTAATTTGTTCCGCCGTTCTGCCATGTTCTCCCCCTGACTTAAGGGTGACCCCGGCAAAAAAACCGTTGCTGCCGGCCCCGGCAGGGCTGAAACCAGTCACCATAAAAGAGTGTGCCTTTTCAGGAAGCTTGCTCAGCTCATCCAGAACCTGTCTAGCATAGAGTTTAATATAACCCGGCGAAGCATCGGGTTGCACATTATTGACGGTAAAAATAATATTACCATTTTGGGGGGGAGACAGTTCGTGGCGCACCGAGGTGAACATAAAGTAGACCGCAATCAAGGTGGCGGCAATAAATACCAGCCCGGCGGACGGAAACGCCAGGAATTCATGCAGGCTACGATCGAAAACGCGATTGAGCCGCTTATAAGCATGTTCAAGAACATACGCCAAACCCTGTGCGGGCGTACGCCGCAAAAAATAGCCACTCATGACCGGTGATAAAGTGAGTGCCACCACCATGGAAACCAGAACAGCGAAAATAATTGTCAGGGCAAACTCGCTGAATAAAATACCGGTCAGACCACCGGTAAAAACCACGGGTAGGAACACCGCCACTAATGTCGTGGACATGACAATAACCGGCATAGTCAGCTCCCGTGCCGAAAGAATAGCCGCCTGAAAACCGGAGCGACCCGCATCGATATGACGATGCACATTTTCCACCACCACAATGGCGTCATCCACCACCAAGCCAATAGCCAGAACAAACGCCAGCAGAGTAATCAGGTTAAAAGAATAACCGCTGAGAAACATGAAAAATCCGGCCCCGGCCAGCGACAGGGGGATGGCGATGCCCGGAATCAACAAGCCACGAAAAGAACCTAAAAACAGGTAGATCACCAACATAACCACGGCCAGAGTAATACTGATGGTGATCACGACCTCATGAATCGATGAGTCAATAAAGGTGGCTGCATTGTAAGGCAGGCCCACGGCCAAGCCCGGTGGCAGCTGTTTGCGCAGAGCCTCGACCTGTTTGCTAACACCCAGAGCCGTGTCAAGCACATTGGCTGACGGCGTGGTCTGGATACCAATGGCTACCGACAAATGGCCATCGAAATAAAAACGTGAACCATAGTTCTCTGCCCCCATTTCTACTCGCGCAACATCGTCAAGGTAAATGGGCGTATCCGCCACCGTTTTTATCACCAGTTTTTTAAACTGCCCCGGTCGATTCAATTCCAGGTTGCTGGTTAACGGAATGGAAATCAGTGGGCCTTTTGTCTTGCCGATGGCAGCAACGACATTTTGCACCAACAGCGCGTTCTTCACATCGGTCGCCGTAATATGACGGGCAGCCATTTTTACCGGATCGAGCCATACCCGAACGGCTTGGTTGTTACCATTACCACCAAATGCACTGGGTGGCACGATCTGGGCTTCCGCGACCCCAACGACAGTCTGTATCCTTGGCTGCACGTTGCGCACCACATAATCGACAATCTGGGGAGTCTGCATACTGTCATTCGGGCTGTAAAAAGCAATATACATCAGTGCCGTACGCTGACCGGAAGAGGCATTGACGCTGGGAGGAAAACTGTCTCTGGGCAACTGCGGTTCAATCTGCTTGATTTTTGTCAGAGTCTGCGCCAGAGCAGCATCAGGATTGATGTTAAGACGCATGTTGAGCGTAATCGATGACTGGCCCTGAGTACTGCTGGAGGTCAGGTAATTCAAACCAGGCACACTGCCCAAAACCCGGCTCAATGGTTCGGTAATATAGCTTTGTATCGTTTGCGGACTGGCTCCGGGATAAGCGGTATTCACGCTGATGCTGGTAGAAACCAGTTTTGGATATTCACGCACCGTCAGCGAGCTTAAGCCATAACCACCCAGTATCGCGATAAGTGCGGACAGCGCAATCGCCAGAACCGGCTTACGTATAAAAAGATCGGTCCAGCGCGCTTGCCGTGATTGCGCGCTCAATGATTCAGCCCCTGTCGACTACTCGGCTGCGGATGGATCAGTGTTTCTGGTGCAGGAACAATCTGCACCTTGGCACCATTATGTAGTTTCACCTGACCGGCAATGACCACCTGCTCGCCTACCTTTAACCCGTGAGTAATAGCAATGTAGCCCTGATGGAGGCGCCCTGTCTGCACACTACGTGCCTCTACTACATCCACACCCTGCTGCTGTTTGATAACATATAGATAAGCACCATAGCTTTTGAATGTGATGGCGATCTGCGGTATGGCAAGTATTTGCTTGTCCTGCTTCAGGATAATCTTGGCCACACCGTACATACCCGAACGCAACAGTTCATCCGGATTATTAATTCTAGCTTCAATCCGAACATCACGCGTTCGGGGATCCACGCTAGCATCAATCGCACTGATCTTACCGTTGAAGTCTTTCTTGGTAAGACCATCCACTCGCAGATGCACCTGATCGCCTATTTTAATACGCATAATTTCGCGCTGCGGTAACGAAAAAATAACCCGCAACAGATCCCATTGTTCGATATCGGTCACGATAGTACCCGGTGCAATGTACTGCCCCAGCGCCACCTCTCTTATGCCCAAATGGCCATCGAACGGTGCCCGTAATTGCAAATCGGCGAGTGCAGCCCGCGCCTGTTGAACCGCCGCCTGTGCTTCACGGAAGTCAGCCACAGTCTGGTCGAGCGTGGCTGCGCTGGTAAGCTTGCGCTTAGTCAGGTTCCGCTGTCGGTCACGCGCCTGTTTTGTGTTGGTTAGTCTGGCTTGGGCTGATGCCAACTGGGCGCGTGCCACATTGTCATTAATTTGCAGCAGTAATTGATTTTTTTTGACAACATCACCGGAATCGAAAAACAATCCCGTCACCGTGCCTGCAGATTGGGGTGAAAGTGATGCTCCCTGAATTGATTTGAACGATGCGACAGCCGACAATGTCTGTGGCCACATTACCATTTGCGCCTTAGCAACCGACACACTCACCGGTGGTCGCGGCGTACTCGCCATAGCGGCCAAAAACCTGCCACCCATGTAACGGCTAAAGCCAATCACACCTCCATAAACGACAATAACCAAACTCAATACCACAAGCAGGCGTTTGCTTAAACCAGATTTTCGGGACGACATAATTTTTACCGTCTTGATGTTTAACATCGCATTAAAACACAATTAACTATCTGCTTGATATCTAAACTTACAGCAGCTTTGTCTATGAAATGGACTGGGGGAAAACCAAGGTCAGAGTAAAAACTCTCCATATAAAAGCAACTTAACAGGAAATAGTTGTTACTTTGACTCCAAATACTTACATACCCATTTCACTAATAGGCTCATGACTATGAAGCAAACTAATGTTTTGTTGCCACAACCAGAAATACTGGATATTTTTTCCCCTCTTTATTAATTGTATGTGCTGTACAATATCGAACATCAAAAAACCCGTTGTTTTTTAATATTTCCTGAAACGCATCACGTTCAAAACCAAAATGAAAGACGCCTTCAATATCTTCCGGATGAAAACTGCCATCCTCTTTATCAAGATCAGCCAGGGCAATCATAGCACCCGACTTTAGATGCTCAGAAAATACCTGTATGAGTTTATTTGTGTCCTGTATATGATGCAAAGCCATCGCACTCATAATCAAATCAAATTTCCCATCTATGGGTTTAGTAGTAATATCCTGACAGACGGCTTCAACCTTGCCATGTAATTCTGGCTTTGAGACAAGTTTATCCAGCATCGCTTTAGAGATATCTACAGCGACAATTTTATTGACTAAAGGCGCGACACGAGAACTAATCAAACCGGTACCAGCGCCGAAATCCATTACAACCATCTGATCATTAAGAGGGATATGTTCTAATATTGAAGCTCCAATGGCCGATGAGAGCTTTTTAATCATATCATTTGCATCCCAGTCTTTAGCTTTTTCGTTAAATAAGTCTGCCATTCAAATATCTCCTGAAAATAAATTTTAGCTATTGTGGATGCTGAACCAAGCCGATTTATTAACTCGAACAGACTAACAAATCTCGTGTGTAGTTTACACTCTTATACTAAGGTGTCTAAAGTCATTAGACCACATCACTATTTGACATATTGCAAAATCTTTTTGAGTCTTTTTTTAGATGGCGAACCCTGAATCATCACGGCTTGGCCATTGTTGGCGCGAAATAGCATCGTTGGTACGGCTTCGGAGCCACTAAGATGCAACACGTTCACGTTTGCTTTCAGGATTTTTGCCATGCGGTCTGTGGCAATTATCTCATCAATACCACCACCGTCTTCACTACGCACATAATGGTCTTCATTTTGGTACAACGCTTTTTGAGGGTCTTTTGCACCTAGAATAGCAGCGGCTTTACCCTGACTGGTGGTGGTTAGCACACCCACTGGAATCCAATGAAATTCCATCGCGTTACGCTTAACCCAATCACGGGTATTAACATATAACCGATGGCAGTAAGGACAGTTAGGGTCGAAGAAGATATAGACAACGTGCGTACTTTTGCCTTCCTTGATGCTCGTTGTACGATGAATGTTAGACAATATTTTTTCGGCAGCACTCACAGGACTTGCCTCTGCGGCTACGACTGACGTAGAAAGCGTAAGGCCCAAACCAGCCAGTGTCACCAAGTACAAACAGGTAGAATAAAAAATACGTCGCATAACATCACCTTTTAGTTTTTTAACCATTAATAGTTTAATTGTCATAATCTGTGTCTATTTACAATATTGTCCCACAGATCCTAGATACTCTCATGACAACCATGTGCCCTAAAGAGTTCAGACACAATGCAAGAAAAATGTTTTCTGGAGTAGTTGGCAAATAATTTACCCAGCCCCTGATGGGCAGTCAAAGGGTGGGCAAGTACTGACGGTTCCCATTTACTTATTGTCGAATTATCTGGTTTGATGGTTTATTTTCGTTAGTTTGTTGCCTGCCTGTTAATACTGCTTGGTATTATATTCTTGCAAAAGGTGACTTTAATCACGATGGAATAGAAGACTTATTGGTTGGGTTTATTGATCAAGCAAAAGAAGGGAATTATTTTTCATATTCTACTTTGGTCATAACAAGAAATACTTCATCGGGTTATTTAACCGTAGTAAATTAATATCATGTGTATACACAGATATTAAATGTCAGAGCAAAACTCTTCCAACATCACTGCCGATTCATAAAGTTTTACTCCGACCAAACATCAAGTGATTAAGAGGTTTTTAATCAGCGGTTGATTTTTTATATGCCTCTCGCTCAGTCAGGCGTTGAGTGTAATTGAGTAATGTTGGAAAATCTTCAATAAATTCTTTAGACGCATTTAATGCACCACCCACAAGAAGATCAGCGGTACTGAATGTGTTATTAACTAGGTATTCTTTTCCATCGAGTGTGTCGTTAAGTACGCGAACAATTTCTTGGAAACGAGTAACATTCCATGGAATCAACTCGGGAATGCGTTTGTCTTCAGGAAGCAGGCGTGTGTGTAAAAAATTTTCCCAAATGGGAGGTTCCATCATCGCCGGTAAATAAAAAACCCATTGTTCATATTCCTGACGTGCAATGCTTTTAAGATCAGGTGCTAAGTTTTTTTCTGGGAATTGATCCGTTAACCAATGGCAAATTGCACAGGATTCCAACATGATATGCCCGTCGATCTCGATGGCGGGAACACGTCCATGTGGATGTATTTTTTTATAGTCAGGTGTTTCACCTTCACCGGCAAAAAGGTCTATATAATGTAGTTCGTATGGCAGATTGAGCTCTTCCAACATCCAACGTACTCTGGCAGCACGTGTTTGAGGCATGTAGTAAAGTTTAATATTCATGTTATAGCTCCTTTATGTTTTTACATGTAACTTTCAAAATGAAAGTGACTGCCAGTCTAACCTTGTAACTTGTTATTTACAAGTTACTTAACTATAATTAAATATCTATCAAAAACAATAACTTAAAAATGTCTGAATTTAAACGATCCGCATGTCCTGTTGCCAATCTGCTTGATGTACTGGGTGATAAATGGACTTTGTTAGTGATTAGAGATTTGGTAATAGGAAAGAAGACCTACAAGGAATTTCAGGATTCGCCTGAAGGGATACCAACCAACATACTTGCAGAACGACTTAAACGCCTGCAACTGGCGAATATTATTGAACGTACGCAATATCAGGAAAGACCGGTACGGTATGCTTATTCGTTGACAGACAAAGGCAGGGATTTGCAGCCAGTGTTACATGAGATGGTTAAATGGGGCAACAAATATGTGCCGGGCACACTGACCCCTGAAGATATCAAGTCAATCACCCAAAATTTGCAAGGGAAACCGTCAGGGTCTAGCCCTGACAGCGCCTAAACGTTGTTGAATGTAATGTTAGTTACAAGCTACCTTACTACGTGACACTCGACCAGTCGCTAAAACAGAAATACGGCTGCCGTTTTCTGAATTCATGGAATCATCACAGATCAAGAATTGAGATTTAGACAAAGCAACCTGCCCTTTACCTGAGCCATCATCACAAGTTGCTGCTACGCCTGTATTGGTATTATTTGAACCTGAGCTACCCGAATCAGATGAGTCATCCGACGAGTCATCATCACTTTTTGAAGTGTCTGCGCTAGAGTCATCTGAATTACCTTCTGCCTGTGCCAGAGAAATAGGCGAAACCTGTGCTAAGAAGTTAAACGCATAATCGCTATACTTATTGTATTTACCTGCTGATGTACTATCACTATCCGAATCACTATCGTCTGATGAGCTGCCACTGCTACCGGAACCACCTCTGTTTGCAGATGAAGCCGGGGCAACACAACTGACTAAAGGGGTTTTTGAACTCGAACTGCCTGAACGACCGGAACCACCTTCCGAATCGGAGTCATCCGAAGACGAATCAACATCATTTTTTGATGAGTCAGTGTTTGAATCATCGGAACTATCTGCTGCATGAGCTAGAGAAATTGGAGATAAATAACGGGTTACTCTAGCAAAAATAGTATTTAAACGTTGCCCCAGTGTTTTATCGTAGCAATTAACGCATGTACTCGCTACAAAACCTTGTGACTTAAATTGTAAATACGATGCGAGGTTTGTAACCGTAATATTTACACCCGCATTTTTGCTTATTTTCAAAATTTGGTCGTTACCGTCAACAATACCGGCCACCCCTGTGTCACTAAAAACAATCCACCCTTGTTCCCATGTTGTGTTGGTACAGGAAGTACCATTGCTGCTTGCACAAATGCTAGCAGGCTCTCCGCGTGAAACGGCTGTACTACGCGCAAGATTAATTGAGCCAATTAAATCATTATTGGCTGTCTCAATACGATTATCTTGTAAAAAAGCACTGGAGAAAGTAAGTACCATACCACTCAGAATGGCTACCACGGCCAGAGTAATAACTAATTCTATTAATGAAAAACCTTTTAAACGTTGCATATTTATAACCTCATTATTAGACAAACTATGAGTCCGTTAATTATGTGCTTAAACATTAGCAATTAATAAATACGATACAGCCCACGGAAACTAATTTAAAACAAAACAAATAAACCGTATTAATTAGTAGATAAACGACATCATTATTGAAGCACACCCAGATATAACAAAGTCCGACAAATACATCAAAAATTGACCAAAGCGTTAAACGTAAGGTTGCTCTAATTTATCTGACTATATTTCAATTAGGTTGGTCCATTTCAGAAGGGGCAAAACTCCTTATAAAATGCAATTCACCTAAAATTCCATTTAAATCTTATACTTGTATCCCTTAGCTGAATATCACTGGGGCTAGAAACACCAAAACCAATATACAGTGCCACCCTCTTAGTTCTCCATGATACTTCAATCCACTTTAAGAAAAATGTCTAACCCATCTCAAATTGCAACAATATATGTTGTTAAATATTTAAATCGGGCTACGAAATCAGTCCTTTCTTCGTACCTTACAGTTACACCTCACTACCTTTTAAAGCCAATAAATGCGTCGCATTGGTTTCAATAATACGCCCATTACCAATCATAGGTGCGGCAGATAAAGCATCCCGCAAATGCCTTGTAATCGAGTAAGGTGTGTTATTTAAGTAGCCCGCAAAACCACAAATAGCCATTGCTCTCATGCAAATATCCATGACCAGTTGCGATGCATTCAGCTTTAAACCATTTATCTTCAAACTAAATCCCATACTAGACAAAAGCTCACTGTCATCTTCTATATGTGCTTTAAGGTAACGTTCACCAACACTTTTAACGGTATCTTTAAAACGTTCCAGTCGAATTTCCAACTGCGCTAACTCTCTGGCATTTTCGGGCAACTGCGACAGATCTTTATGCGCACGTTTTTGGACCAACGCTCTTGCTCTAGCCGCCGCGTCGCAGGCAATCCCCAACCAGATATTGGACCAGATATAATGTGTGTCCGGCACCATTGTTCTTGCCGCAATGGTTGCAAAATCAGGCTCAAAAACTTGCCACATATTCGCCTCAACCGTTACGATAAAAGGGGGGCTACAAGTACCCCGCATACCCATTGCATCCCATTCACCCTGCTGCTCCAGAGTGAAATCATCTTTTGTTGCCAACACAACAACCTGATCAGACGCTGCCGCGTCTTTATTTTTTCTACATGTTATTAATAAGTCGTCGGCCTGCATACCGTAAGATAAACAAGTACTGTGTTTGGTTAATTTAAATCTGTCGCCGTCAGCCTCAACCGCGGTAATGCTGTTTCTTAAATTACCGCCCACGCCTTCTTCGGATGTGACCGAGCCAACTAACCGTTGCTGCTCAACCACCGAACGAAGGTAATCTTCAATACGCGCATTTCCTTTTCCAAAATGCACCACGCTTGAAACTTTAATAAAATGCATACCAAGCACCATTGCACTCGATGCACATTTTGTTGCCAGAATTCTACATAGTTCACCCAATTCAAGAATGTCGAGACCAGCACCACCAAGGCTTTCAGGAATACCGGCACTAAGAATTTTTGAAGCCTTTAACGCTGTTAAGGACTCTATTGGAAAGCGCGCCTTTTTATCAACATCATCTGCATTAGGCGCTGCAATATCAATCGCAATTCGTTTTATTTCTTCGAACATTTTATTTTTGACTGGCATAATTAACCATCCCTTGTAATTTTTGTGGCAATTTGAATAGTAACCCTAAGACCCCGCTCCAGAATCATCCTAGATCAGTCATAGGTGGTTATTGATGTGGATCAGGGAAAAGTAAAACCCTTGCTCTTTATCAAAGACAATAGCGTTAATAATTTCTTTATTCGAAATCATTCTTTGAAGCTGGAGCCATCTTAGTTGTCAGTAAACCATCAAACCTCAATCTCTCCTCACGGCAACGACAACTCACGATATATATAGTATAAATACCATCTAAAAATGGTATCTTGCTCAACTTGTCCTATAGTTAGCCGATAAAGCAGCAATACTAACTTGATTACTTTAGTCAACTACTCTTGTATCTAAAAAGCCGATACATTAGAATATTAGAGTACGCTAATTAACTATTCATAAAATTTATCCAGCTATTAAATTACCACTAATTGAACGACTGAGTCCTTTATGTCCTATTCCAATACTGCATCAACTGAACAAGCATCTATAAACTCACGTACCGAGGTTAAAAATACCACCTGCTATATGTGCGCTTGCCGCTGTGGTATCCGCGTAACCTTGCGTGACGGAGAAGTTCGCTATATTCAGGGCAACCCGGAACACCCGTTAAATAAAGGTGTTATTTGTGCAAAAGGTGCATCCGGCATCATGAAGCAATATTCACCAGCACGTTTAACCAAACCGCTCAAGCGTAAAGCCGGAGCTGATCGGGGGGATGCTGAATTTGAAGAAATTAGTTGGGAAGAAGCGTTTGAAACCGTTAGCGAACGCTTAGAGCATATTCGTAAAACCGACCCGAAAAAATTCGCCCTGTTTACTGGCCGTGACCAGATGCAGGCCTTAACCGGCATGTTTGCCAAGCAGTTCGGCACACCAAACTATGCCGCTCACGGCGGTTTTTGTTCGGTGAATATGGCTGCGGGTATGATTTACACCATTGGCGGTTCGTTCTGGGAGTTCGGTGGCCCGGATTTAGACCGCGCCAAGCTCTTTGTGATGATCGGCACGGCCGAAGACCATCATTCCAACCCAATGAAAATCGCCCTTTCAAAATTTAAACGTAATGGCGGCCGTTTTATTTCGATTAATCCGGTTCGTAGCGGTTATTCAGCCATCGCAGATGAATGGGTGCCCATTAAACCCGGCACCGATGGCGCATTATTTTTAGCCTTAATCCATGAACTGATTAAACAGGGTTTATATGACCGCGAATTTTTAACCCAGTATTCCAACTCCGCACAACTGATTATTGATGATAAAAATGATGATGACGATGGTATGTTTTTACGCATCGACGTGCCACAAGACACCGAATGCTTCGATGCACAAGATGCCGTCTGGTGGGATCGCTTAACGGACAAACCGGTTCGCACCCATACCAAAGAAGCCGATCCTTTCTTAATGGGCGAATTCACCATGCCCGATGGCACCAAAGCCAAACCGGCATTCCAGTTATTAAAAGAACGTGTTGAGCAATACACCCCCGAATGGGCGAGCAAGATCACCGGTATTCCGGCCGATACCATTCAACGCTTAGCCTATGAAATGGGCATTACCGCACGCGATGAAAAAATCGAGCTTCCAATAGCTTGGACTGATGTCTGGGGTAACGACCACGATACTGTCACCGGCAACCCGGTTGCCTTCCATTCGATGCGTGGCACCGCCGCCCATTCCAATGGTTTCCAAACCATTCGTGCGATGTCGATATTAATGTCACTACTCGGCACCATTGATCGTCCCGGCGGCTTCCGCCATAAAGCCCCCTTCCCGCGCCCTATTCCACCGTGTGCGAAAACACCCAAAGGCCCTGAAGGCGTACAACCTGAAACACCCCTAGCGGGTATGCCACTGGGTTGGCCGGCTGACCCGGATGATTTATTTGTTAAAGACAATGGTGACCCGGTGCGTATTGATAAAGCCTTTTCGTGGGAGTACCCATTATCGGCTCACGGCTTGATGCACAATGCGATTACTAACGCATGGCGCGGCGACCCATATGAAATTGATACTCTGATGATTTTTATGGCCAACATGGCATGGAACTCCAGCATGAACACCACTGAAGTGCGTAAAATGCTCAACGACAAAAAAGAAGATGGCGAATATAAAATTCCTTTCTTAATCGTTGCCGATGCGTTCCAGTCTGAAATGACCGCCTATGCCGATTTAATTCTACCCGACACTACTTATCTGGAACGCCACGATGTAATGAGTATGTTAGACCGACCCATTTCAGAATTCGATGGCCCGGTTGACTCGGTACGAATTCCCGTCGTTGAACCTAAAGGCGACTGTAAACCGTTCCAGGAAGTATTAATTGAACTCGGTTCACGTTTAAAACTACCTGCATTTACCAACGATAAAGGTGAACGCAAATACCGTGACTACCCCGACTTTGTTATTAACTATGAAACTGAACCTGGGTCAGGCATTGGTTTCCTCGCTGGCTGGCGTGGTAAAGGTGGCGAGAAATTTATGAAAGGCGAGCCTAACCCTAACCAGTGGGAAATGTACGAAAAAAATAACTGTGTCTACCAGTATCACTTACCAAAGTCTTTCCAGTATATGCGTAACTGGAATGCCGGCTACTTGCAATGGGCGCAAGAACATCGTTTAACAAAATATGCCGAGCCGATTAACATTCACATTTATTCTGAAGTGTTACAAAAATTCCGCTTAGCGGCACAAGGTAAACGTGAGGGTAAACAACCGCCTGCACATTTACGTAAACGCGTCGAAGAACATTTTGATCCGTTACCGTTTTATAGTGAACCATTAGAATCACAATTAACGGATAAACATAAGTATCCGTTAAATGCGATTACTCAACGCCCAATGGCGATGTACCATTCATGGGATTCACAAAATGCCTGGCTGCGTCAGATCCATGCACACAACTATTTGCATGTGCATCCATCACTGGGCGAAAAACACGGCTTTGAAGACGGTGACTGGATCTGGGTTGAGTCCATGCATGGCAAGGTTCGGTGCATGTGCCGTTTTAGTGAAGCTGTTGAGCCGGGTACAGTCTGGACATGGAACGCAATTGGTAAAGCATCCGGTGCATGGAATTTAGATGATAACGCCAATGAATCGAAAAAAGGTTTCTTGTTAAACCACTTAATTTCTGAAGAGCTCCCTGCCAATGAAGCCGGTGAACATGTATCCAACTCTGACCCAATCACAGGACAGGCCGGTTGGTATGATGTGCGCGTTCGGGTTTATAAAGCAGATGACAATGAAGAAAAAGTAACTTATCCGCAATTTGATGCCATACCTAGCTACCCTGGCCAGGATAAACCGCGCAAGTGGCTCAGCTTCTTTGCTGGTAAATTCAACAAGAAGTAATCGGAAACCCGTTACATAATTAATTTAGCCTCGGAAAAAGGCCAAACAGGATAAAGCAATGACTCAGTTAGCATTAGTTATCGACTTAAACGTTTGCGTAGGCTGCCATGCCTGCGTAACCAGTTGTAAAGAGTGGAACACATCTGGGTCTGCCGGCTCGATGTGTGACGATAACCCTTATGGACAAGACCCAACCGGTACTTTTTTTAACCGAGTACAAACCTACGAAGTCGGCGAGTTTCCATTAACCGAAACCGTCCACTTTCCTAAAAGTTGTTTGCACTGCGAAGATCCACCGTGCGTACCTGTGTGCCCGACTGGCGCAAGTTATAAACGTGAATCCGATGGTATTGTTTTAGTCGATTATGACAAGTGCATTGGTTGTCGCTACTGTTCATGGGCTTGCCCTTACGGTGCGCGTGAAATTGATGAACACCAGAAAGTCATGAAAAAATGCACACTCTGCGTCGATCGTATTTATGACGAAACATTACCCGAAGCAGAACGCAAACCGGCTTGTGTTTTAGCCTGCCCGACTAGCGCACGTTTATTTGGTGATGTACATGATTCGGAATCAGAAATATCCGTGACGATTCGTGAACAAGGTGGTTATCAGCTGATGCCGGAATGGGGAACCAAACCATCTAACCATTATTTACCGCGACGTAAGACGCGTAAACATATTCATGAAGATGAACTCGAACGTGCAGATAATCCATTGAATAAAGAACAACGTAAACCGCATGGGCCGATTGATGCACCTACGTTGGATGATTCAACCAGTTGGTAAAATTAATTCTTTGTTACGATTAAAATTCGTAGCAAAAACTATTTATGTATAAAGGAACAAAACAATGAATCCCGCATTCAGTGTCATATTTTTAACCACCTTAATTGGGGTTGGTCAGGGCTTGTTTTTAGCCTTGTTCACCGGGCAAAGTTACTCCGCTGTTAAGTTGCTCCCGATGGTAGGCAGTACAGAATTTTATAGTTGGGGTGGTCTGATTGCGTTAGTCTTTTTAGTCGGTGGACTCATTGCTTCGTTCTTCCACCTTGGCCACCCGGAACGTGCATGGCGAGCGGCTGCTATGTGGCGCACCTCATGGTTATCGCGCGAGGTTATTGCCTTACCAACTGTTATGGGCTTACTGTTTATTTATACCGCCATGCACTATTTTGGCTGGGATAAAGTGTTATTTACTAGCCACGCGGGAGCAGAATTATCTGCTTCTTTAATCGTAGGCATTTTAGGTATGCTCGCCACCTTTGCATTGTTTTTATGCACTGGTATGATTTACGCTTGCCTAAAGTTTTTACAAGAATGGCATACACCATTGACGGTCATTAATTACACCTTGCTCGGCACGGCTTCCGGTTTTGTACTTGCAACCGCATTCGCAACTTATACGGCACCGGGTTTGCTTAAGTTCTTCGGGATCTGGTCAATTATAATCACCCTCACGGCTTTAATTACGCGTACCGCGTCATTACTGCGTAATAAAAATATAAAATACAAATCATCTGCACAAACTGCAATTGGTGTGCGTCATACCAAAGTGAAACAAATCGCAATGGGGATGATGGGTGGCTCGGTAAACACGCGTGACTTTAATCACCATATGTCGGCTTTGTTCTTTAAATCTGTAAAATGGATTTTTCTAGTACTGGTTTTTATTGTCCCAAGTATTTTAATCTGGATAGGTATTGAAGATACAAACCGTGGCCTGCTATTCAGCGCCTTTATCGTACAATATATTGGCTTAATCGCAGAACGTTGGTTTTTCTTTGCACAGGCTAACCACCCACAAAATATTTATTACCAAACGGTCTAGAGCAACTTTAAACTTTGTTATCTGGCTTAGCTAAATAACAACCATAACGAACATAAAAGAGACAAGGTAATAATAGTTAGTCTGTCGTGTTCGTTGTGGTTATCATTGTAATATTCTATTTCGGTTTCATCATCATTCAGTGAACTTAGTCACATGGAATGATGTCTATGTTACAATCTATTATAATATTTTTACGTGTCCCACTTTAGTTGACTTCCCATGCCAATACACCGCATTTTTGTTTCTATATTACTTTTAAGTTTAAGCCTTGGCGTACAAGCAAAGAATCTATTTGATAAATATCCACCCGTTGACGTTGATATGAAAGCAGTGAAAGTGTCCAAGCACGTTTACTTTGTTCAAGGCAAAGCGGGGATACCAACAGAAAATAAAGGTTTTATTTCTAATGCTGGATTTATTGTAACTAACGATGGTGTCGTGGTATTAGACTCACTCGGCACTCCATCACTGGCGGTTCGCCTTTATAGAGAAATCCGTAAGGTCACTCAGCAACCCATTCGCTATGTGGTGATGACCCATTACCATGCTGACCATATTTATGGGCTACAGGTTTTTAAAGAACTTGGTGCAAAAATAATCGCGCCTCAAGGCGCTAAAGTTTATCTTGCATCAAACGTATCTGATAACTTACTCGCCACCCGGCGTATTGAATTAGCACCGTGGGTAAACAAATCTACCCACCTTGTTCCACCTGATAAATATATCGACTCTGAATATAAATTCAGTTTAGGTGGTGTTAACTTTAAATTAACACCACTCGGTAACGCCCATTCCGAAGGCGACTTAACCTTACTGGTCAAGCCTGATAATGTCTTGTTTTCAGGTGACTTAATATTCGAAGGTCGTATTCCTTTTGTTGGTCAAGCGAACATTTTTAACTGGATAAAAGCGCTGGATAATATGCGCGATGTGAATGTGTCAGCGGTTTTGCCCGGGCATGGCCCGTTAGCAAAAGATCCCAATGCGTTAATCAACCTAACTTATAATTACCTGTCATTGCTTAAAAATAAAATGCAAATTGCGGTTAAAAACTGGACTCCATTTGCTGAAGCCTATGCAAAGATCGACTGGGAGGATTATATGTTCCTACCCGCCTTTGATGCGGCTAATCGAAAAAATACCTATAATGTATTTTTATTTATGGAAAGTAACTCAGCAGAATAACTCTACGGGGGGGCACGTAGGCGTATCTTTTATAACAAAAACAGAGAGATATCCCTTATTTTCATATCCAACAAGCCATAATATCAATAACAATTTTAATTCTGTTATTCTTAAGTTTAGCCTACCGCTGCCGATATAGACCTTAATCTTAATCGCATAACGTAAACAACAGGTACAGTAGTATGGCGATCGATAAAACACTTTATGAACGGTTGGGAGGTAAACCAACCTATGTAAAGGTCCATAAAATTTTCTACAACAAAGCCTATTCCCATCCTTGGCTTAGCCAATATTTTACCGACAAACCTCAGGAACTTCTGGAAAATCAGCAAACAGATTTTATGATCCAACTAATGGGTGGGCCTAAATGCTATTCCGGTAAATCTCCTAAATCGGCACATCAGCATATGTTTATTACCGATAAGCTTTTTGAGCTTCGAGCACAGCTACTGTCAGCTTCGATTAAAGAAGCGGGCATTCATGATGACTTAAGAGAGGAATGGCTAGACGCTGACGCAACATTCCAACGAGCTTTGGTAAAAGCATCAGCCGATGAATGTATTCGCACCTATCCAACCCAGCCTATTCTTGATTTTTCAGAATAGACTAAAATAGATTTAATCCTAAATTTTATCTTCTCTTTTTTAAAAGATATCCTGAACAAATAAATTTATATCCTATTTATTTTAGATAGACCACTTAAATTTCAAATCTGTTCCTGACTCAATATTATTTCAGGCATCATGTCAGTATCACCAGTATTTTTATTTCAATTCCATGTAAATAGAAACAGATTTTTATTATGTCTCGTGCTACATTAATCATGGTTTTTATTTGAAAACACTAATTAATCTACGATTCTATCAAAATGAAAAATATAGAACTATTACAAAAACTTTTTTCTGAAAAATTACACAGTTTTTTGGTCATTGACAGTGTCTGGCAATTAGGTGTTTTATTAATCGCGCTTATTGTTGCTTGGAAACTGGACTATCACTGGAACAAACGTTTAACCGTACACCTTGGGGTCAAAGAACAACGTGGCTTTTCACGATTTTTGTTACGTGGTTCCAGTTATCTTGTGTTTCCGATTATCACCTTAATACTCATTTATATTGGTGTTGCGATTTTACAATTCTATAAAATTACAACACCTATTCTTAATGTTGTCATCCCACTATTATTTTCACTTGCGGCTATTCGTGTATCTGTATACAGCTTAAGACGTGCCTTTACCCGAACACGTAATCTACGAGCATGGGAAGGCGTTATCAGTATCAGTATCTGGTGTCTGGTTGCATTACATTTATTCGGTTGGCTGCCTGTTATATTAAATGCCTTGGATAATCCTGCTGTTAACTTTGGTGATAATCGCATATCCATTCTGTCTGTCTTAAAATTTATTATTATTGCAGGGATTTACATTGTTGCAGCCCGCTGGTTAGCAACACTTATCGAGCAACGTACTCGACGCTCTAAAACTATTAGTTCTAGTATGCAAGTAGGTTTAAGCAAATTTGCCAATGTTATTCTTTATAGCATTGCCATTCTTATCGCACTTAATAGTGTTGGCATTGACCTGACCAGTTTAACAGTCTTTGGCGGTGCTATTGGTGTCGGTTTAGGCTTTGGCCTACAGCGTATTGCCAGTAACTTTATCAGTGGTTTTATTTTACTGTTTGATCGTTCGATTAAACCGGGTGATGTTATCAGCATTGGTAGTCGTTTTGGCTGGGTGGTCGCCCTGCACGCTCGTTATATTGTTGTAAAAGACAGAGATGGTGTTGAAACCTTAATCCCGAATGAAAATATTATTACTTCTGAAGTGACTAACTGGAGCTATAGTGATAAGCATGTACGCATTAAAGTTCCTGTACAAATTAGTTATCAGGATGATGCTGAATTTGCCATGCAACTAATGCTAGATGCTTGCAAGCTTAGCGACCGTGTTTTATCAATTCCTGAACCACAGGTACGCTTGATTTCATTCGAAGATAATGGAATGAAACTCGAATTAAGGGTATGGCTTGATGATCCTGAAAAAGGGGTAGGCAGTGTAAAGTCAGATATTAATCTTGCTGTCTGGAAAGCCTTCAAGGAAAATAAAATAACCATACCTTATCCGCAACGTGATGTTCGTGTTATAAAAAATGCCGATTAGTCAAAGTCGTTGATTAAAGCTTGTTGCGTTTTGCTTTCAATCGGCGATACGTTCTGTATAAAACTCGGATAGTCAATTCCCATTGCTAAAGGCTTATTCATTTTTAATGCTTTAATCATCTCATTATCAAATTCGAAGCGCATAAAATGTACTGCGGATGTTTTTTTATCTCGGTTTCTGTCCATGTCTTCATCTGCAATTGCATAAACTTTATCAAAGCTTTCTACTTGCAACCAGACTTTGTCTTCCACGCCACCGAGTGTTTCAAGTACTCGTTGACGTTCATCTGCATCAGCATATTCTATCATAAAGGTTGCTTTCAGATTTTTCCCATTAGGTATAAGTGGGTTATAGGCACCAAGTTCATCATCAATCCCTTCTGCTTCAAAAATCTTTTCTATACGTAACATTTCCTGTATTTGATATTGTATGGTCATTCGATCTTCAAAATACAATGTTGCATTTTCACCTAAAGCAACCTGACGATTTTTTTTATGCTCCAGTACTGCGGTACGATAATCCTGTCTTTTTACTGCATATTCTTCTAAAGAAAATAAATCTTCACGGTTTAATGTTTGCATGTTATGTCTCTGTCTTTAACTTAATCAATACTTAAATGGCGTAAGCTTTTCTTAATAAACTTAATGGGTGTGTTGGTGCAGTGGAACCTTCGAGTCCATTCTCTATTTGATGACCGGCCATAGGGCAATCACTCGAATAATAATCAGCCTCAAATTGTTTTACTTTATTCACAACTGGGCGGGCTATTTTCATTGATATTTTATGAAATTCGACTTTTACTGCATAAGTACCATCATGTCCTGAGCAGCGTTCAATCGGCAGCACTTCAGTATCTGGAATAAGCTGAAGAATATCACGGGTTTTTAAGCCTATTTTTTGTACTCTTAAATGACATGCAACCTGATAGGCAATTTTCCCTAACGGTGTTTTAAAGTCGAGCTTTAATTTGTCTTCTTTATGTCGAAGCATTAAGTATTCAAACGGATCGTAAAATGCTTGTTGTACTTTCTTAACGTCAGCATTATCAGGAAACATCAATGGCAATTCCTGTTTAAACATTAGTACACAAGATGGAACGGCCGCAACAAGGTCATAACCTGCACCCACTAACTTAGCCAGTACTGGAATATTCACCTGCATGGCTTTTTCGACCGCTTCCAAATCACCTAACTCCAGTTTAGGCATACCACAACATTTTTCTTTTTCTGCGAGCGTGGTTTGAATACCATTATGTTCAAAAATAGAAACTAGGTCTTCATTTAATTGCGGTTCGTTGACATTACAATAGCAAGTTGCAAATAAGGCGACCTTACCCGTTGTTTTATTGCCAGCATCAACCGTTGTAACTTGAGTACCTTTATAACGCGCACGAAATGATTGGCTATGGTAGTCAGGTAATACCGCGTCGCTATGCACACCTAACACGGATTGCAATACTTTACGTGCTGGTTTTATTTTATTAATAAAATTGACTGCTTGAGCAACAACTGGTGTACCCACTAGCTTGCCAACCATATCCGTTGCTGATAACAATTTATCGCGTGAGGAAGCGCCTTGCTGCTTAAATTTAAACGCTTTGGCGCGTAACATCACATGTGGGAAATCAACATTCCATTCATGGGGTGGAACGTAGGGACATTTAGTTAAAAAGCACAAATCACATAAGTAACAATGGTCAACCACTTTCCAATAATCTTGTTTGGCAACACCATCAACTTCCATGGTGCTAGACTCATCAATTAAATCAAATAATGTTGGGAAAGAATGACATAAGCTCACGCAACGACGGCAGCCATGACAAATATCATAGACACGCTCCAGTTCGCTAAATAATGCGCCCTCATTATAAAATTCCGCCTCTTTCCAGTTAAGAGGATGGCGAGTTGGCGCTTCTAAACTGCCTTCACGAGGAGCCATTTTATATACCCTTAAGATATTAAATCAATGTTAAAAAAATTAACGATCTCTCCTGTCATCAAAAAACGACGACAGGAGATAGCGCAATATTAATCGTCCAGATTATCTAATGCTTTCTGGAAACGATTAGCATGTGAACGTTCTGCTTTGGCTAATGTTTCGAACCAATCAGCAATTTCATCAAAACTTTCTTCGCGTGCAGCTTTTGCCATACCCGGATACATATCGGTATATTCATGCGTTTCACCGGCAATTGCTGATTTTAAGTTGTCACTGGTTGAGCCAATCGGTAAACCCGTTGCAGGATCGCCACTTTCTTCTAAATATTCCAAATGACCGTGTGCATGACCTGTTTCGCCTTCTGCCGTTGAACGGAAAACAGTGGATACATCGTTATAGCCTTCAACATCGGCTTTCGCCGCAAAGTACAAATAACGGCGGTTCGCTTGTGATTCGCCAGCGAAAGCATCTTTTAAGTTTTGTTCTGTTTTACTTCCTTTTAAGGACATAGTGTCACCTCTTATGTTGTCTATTGATAAATAGTCGCCATTAAAACGACTTTGTGTATAGCTTGAAAAATGGATTTCAGAATGAGTAAACTCTATTGGCTCAAAACTCAAGCCAATAGACTCGAAATACTAATTTAGAATGAGTCTAAATTGGTATTAAAAATAAACCAGATGGAGCTAAGTGTCAAGTTATTTCACGATGCCAATAACTATAGGGCAAACCCGCACTCAGCAAATAATAATGGACAGAAATTTGTGAAAACAATGCGCTAGATCAATTCCATAGTGGATAGGTCAAGAATAATTTGGCTCTGTGGGATAAATTTATCACCGCTCACATGGGCCACGGAAGCCTTTTTCTGACTTAAGGTAAGACCTTATCAATAATGACAGTGACAGGTTTTGCGCCTTTAACCTTAATCGGGCCAAACTGCCCCTGTAAATCGCCGCTTTGTGGCATCGCCTGCCCCAATTTTGAGACGCGGGCAACAATCTCCACCTCGGCAAAATTCGACAGCTTCATCGTTGGTCTCATCGCCATGCTATCGTCCAGAACAAAAGTCATAGGAAGATCTTTAACCTGTTTGCGTACTATCGCTAAAGGCATTCTGGGGCCGTTGGCAGCCCGAGCATAAACCAGCACGAAATCATTGGGAGAGACCTTATCCTTATTGACGTCGGCTAATTTTACTGTCACACGAATACTGGCTCCGCCTGCCGCAACGGGTTTGCTCTTACTCACAACCGCCTTCGGCGCGGGCTTGGTAAGTTTGCTAATATCAATCGTTGGTTTTAGCCCCATTTTACGTTCTGCGGCAACAATCAATAACTGGATTTGATGCACCGAACTAGGCTCATTGGTGATAAGTGGTAATAATTTCTTCCATAGCTTAACCGCTATTTTACCATCACCAACTTCTGCATAGCCCAAACCGGCTAACCAGAGTACCGTTGGATCATTCGGTTTTTGCTTTAACGCCTTTTTAATCAGCTCGAAAGGTTCACCCGCCATACGCCCGGATCGAGCCATAGTCATCGCATCAGCAAGCGTCACTAAAACCGTCACATCGTCGCCAACCAATTTCCGTAAACGTTTTAATGCAACTACGGCACGATCATATTTTTTTAATGACATATAAGTTCGAGCAAGGGTATACCAGCCATTTGGATTATTTGGTTCTTTCTCCAGTTTGGCTTCTAATAGCAAGGCCATATCTTCAACCGAACCTACATGCTTTTTATTACCAATGGCTGTCGACGATTGCGTCTGCGGTGTTGCCTGAGCAGATAAATTAATACTATCCGGTGAACCCCATAACCAGTACAAGGCCAGAGCCATTAAAGGAATGGCCGTAATAATTACATAAGCATTTTTTTCGATTTTTGCTGATATTTTAGGAGTGACTTCACCATCATGAATGTCTTCCAACAAAGACTTTTCAATTTCAATTTCAGTTTGTTCAAAGTCCTGCTGCGAAATATCACCTTGTTCCAAACGTAACTCCAGTTCAGTTAAGCGTTCTTTCGCTATTGCTGTATTTTGTAAATCCGTGTCATCTTTATTAACCGTACGTTTACCGAGTAATGCCGGTGTAATCAACCACAAAACAATAATAATAAGGAGTAAAGAAAGAAACATAAAACCTATCATGATGCATCATCCTTTTTTAATACGTTTTTTAGTAAATCATGAGCGCGCTGATGTTCTCCATCGGTGAGTTCAATAGATTCTGTTTGATTACGTTGTTTAACTATACGAAACAACACAATAATTGCGATAATAAAAAATGCAAATGGCCCTAACCATAACAGCCAAGTTATTTCTTTAAACGGTGGATTATATAAAACAAAGTCACCGTAACGTGCGACCATAAAATCAATCACATCCTGTTTTGTTTTCCCGGCTGAAACCATTTGGTAGACTTTATCGCGCATGTCTTTTGCCAGATCAGCATTGGATGCTTTTAAATTTTCATTTTGACAAACTAAACAGCGTAATTCATTAATTAACACCTCATAGCGAGCTTCGGTTGCAGCACTTTCAAATTGACGTGCCTCAATTCGAGCATAAACAGAATTTAGTTGTAAAAGAATAAATAAAAATATAAAAATACGCATAACCAATTGCACCCAAAGTAAAATATTTTAAAGTCTGTTATTTTTCGGCTTGTAATTTCTTGATTAACGGAAGCACAATTTTATCAATATCCTGATAACTGATTGGGCCGATGTGTTTGTAACGAATAATACCTTTTTTGTCGATAAAGAAGGTTTCCGGTACTCCATAAACACCATAGTCAAAGGCCACCATCCCTTTTTGGTCGGTAACAACTAGACGATAAGGATTACCTAGCTGACTTAACCAGGCTTTACCCTGTTCATTGGTATCTTTATAATCAAAACCAATAATATCCACACTCGTTCGTTTAGACAGCTCAATAAGCACCGGATGCTCAACTCGGCAACCACTGCACCAAGACGCCCAAACATTTAATAACCAGACTTTACCTTTTAGAATTTTAGGGCCAAATTTTACACTTGGGTCGCTTAATCGCGGTAACTCAAAAGCCGGTGCAGACTTACCCACTAATGGCGAGGGTACTCGTCGAGGATCATTTTTAAGCCCGGCACTCAATAAAACAACCAATAAAATAAAGGCCGCAAGCGGGATAAGAAATTTTATTTTTAACACAGACTATCCCTTACTTCGCTTTTCGATAACGTTTATCAGTGGCCGACAATAAACCACCAAAAGCCATAACCAATGCACCAAACCAAATCCAACGAATAAATGGCTTATGATACAAACGTAATGCCCAACCCCCTTGCTGTCCACGCGGTTCCCCCATGGCAACAAATAAGTCTCGTGTAATGCCGGCATCAATGGCCGCTTCCGTCATGGGGCTACGGCGTACATTGTAAATACGTTTTTCCGGTTCCATGTCCGCAATGACTTTACCATCTTTACTCACAATAACATGCCCTCGGTCACCTTTATAATTTGGCCCGACAATACGCTTTGAACTCACGAATTTAAAATCATAACCGGCTAAAGAATACGATTCACCCGGTGTTAACATCACATCTTTTTCGGTTGAATAAACCGATGTTAAGGTAACCCCAACGGTAAACAGGGCGATACCAACATGCGCAATATGCATACCATAAATAGCTCGGGGAGTTCTTTTTAAATTTTCCCAGGACATTGCTTTGTTATTAAAACGTTGTTTAAAACTATACCCCATATTAAGCACAACCCACCAAGCCAGTGTAGTCGCTATCATACCGCCCACTGTAAACGTGGGCATGGCAAAGGTACTTAATAAACCTAACACTAAACTAACGACTAAATAATTAAGCAGATGTTTTTTCATTCGCTGCACGTTGTCCTGTTTCCAACGAATAAGCACACCGAACCCCATCAACGCCACTAGTGGTACCATGATAGGTACAAACACACTGCTAAAATAAGGAGGACCAACAGAAATTTTACCCACACCTAATGCATCAATCACTAGTGGATACAAAGTGCCGAGTAAAATACTTGCCGCCGCAACGACTAAAAGAATATTATTTAGTAGCAGTGCCGTTTCCCTTGAAAACAAGGCAAAGCGGCTATTTGATTTAATTGTTGGTGCGCGCCATGCGTATAATATAAGTGAGCCACCGACTACAACCATTAAAAAGATTAGGATAAATAAACCGCGTTGCGGGTCGCTGGCAAAAGAATGTACCGAAGTCAGCACACCCGAACGAACTAAAAACGTACCTAGCAAACTTAAAGAAAAAGCAAAGATTGCAAGTAACACGGTCCATGCTTTAAAGCTACCACGTTTTTCGGTAACGGCTAATGAATGGATTAACGCAGTTGCGACTAACCACGGCATAAACGACGCGTTTTCAACCGGATCCCAAAACCACCAACCGCCCCAACCCAGTTCGTAATAAGCCCACCAACTACCGAGTGCAATACCTATCGTTAAAAACATCCAAGCAATGTTAGTCCAAGGACGCGACCACCTCGCCCAAGCAGCATCAAGCCTACCGGCTAACATGGCCGCAATGGCAAAAGAAAAAGCTACCGATAAACCCACATAGCCCATATAAAGCATGGGAGGGTGTATTACCAAACCAAAATCTTGTAGTAATGGATTTAAATCACGCCCTTCTAATGGCACAGGGAAAATACGTGTGAACGGGTTAGAGGTTATTAATATAAAGAGCATAAAACCAATACTGATTAAGCCCATAACACTCAGTACTCTCGCAATCATCACGTCTGGAATTTTTTTACTAAAAATAGTGACCGCAAAAGTCCACAAGCCTAACGCTAACGCCCATAAAAGTAATGAACCTTCATGCGCTCCCCAAACAGCAGAAATACGAAAAATTAACGGCAACTGAGTATTCGAATTTTCAGCCACATATAAGACGGAAAAATCACTTTGTATAAAGACATAAACCAAACAGCCAAAGGATATGACCAAACTTAAAAACTGTGCCTGTGCTGCCGGACGAGCAACACTTATCCAGGCGGGGATATTTTTTGCAGTACCAATTAACGGCAACGTTGCTTGCACTAGCGCGCTCACTAATGCCATTATCAGGGCGAACTGACCAAATTCAGGTATCACGTTTTTTATTCCTTTATGTAAGCGGGTTTTTTCTTCTTCAGAGTTGCAGCCACTTCAGGCGGCATATAATTTTCATCATGCTTGGCTAACACTTCTTCGGCAATAAAATCACCGTTGGCATTCAATTTACCTTTAGTAATAATGCCCTGACCTTCACGAAAGAGATCCGGCAGAATACCGTCATAATTAACCGTAACGGATTTATCGTTATCTGTTACATCAAACCATACTTCGGTAGTTGTATCTGATCTTTTAACACTCCCTTTAACAACCATCCCACCCATTCGAAACAAGTGATCTTTAGGTGCCTTGCCTGCCAACACGTCGCTAGGCGTAAAGAAAAACATGAGGTTATTGTTAAAAGCAACCAGAGCAAAACCGGCTGCTGTCGCAATACCCACGATCATAACAATAATAAGAATTAAACGACGTTTTCGTAATGGGTGCATTTTACTATTCCTCTTCTACAACTTGTTTCTTACGTTGATGCTTTTGACGCGATGACTGTTCATTTTCTATAATACCTTGAATACGTTTTTCCAGTTTTCGTTTTTCCAGCACGGGTGACACAATACTCATGACAAAAATAACTAATGCAATACCATACGACGACCACACGTAGCCCGCATAACCGCCCATATGTATAAATGTTATAAAGGCATCCATTACGAACGCTCCTTAAATAAGGCTTCAACCCATTGGCTACGCCGTTCTCGCCAGAGCAGATCATTTCTTGCTCGCAGCAACACAACAATGCCATATAAAAATTTATACGCAAAAGCCATTACCAGTAACGGTATTAACATTCGCGTATCAATGGACGGCTTACCAAATTTAGCCACCGTTGGCCCCTGATGTAAGGTACTCCACCATTCGACAGAATAATGAATAATAGGAATATTCACCACACCCACCAACGCTAGAATAGCAACGGCGCGAGCCGCTTTACGCTTGTCATCAATCGCACTGTATAAAGCAATAATACCCAGGTACAAAAATAACAATAATAATTCAGAAGTTAAACGTGCATCCCAGACCCACCAAGTTCCCCACATGGGTTTACCCCAGATAGAACCGGTTACTAATGCCACAAAGGTAAATACCGCCCCAATATGCGCGCTATTAATCAAAATTATTTCTGCAATTTTGATTCGCCAAATTAGGGCCATCGCACCACTGAATGCCATCACCATATAAACAAACAATGACATCCACGCAGCCGGTACATGTATATAGATAATACGAAAGCTGTCCCCCTGCTGATAATCGGCGGGGGCAAGAACCAAACCGCCGTATAAGCCAACCGCAAATAAAATAAAACAGATCCCGGTTAGCCATGGCAACAAACGACCACTTAAAGCATAAAAATAAGGGGGGGAACCCAACCGGTAAATAAAACGCATAATCATAAAGCTAACTCACACTCATTTTTAATGCTGCTGATGCTGCCCAAGGTGTTAAACTTAGAGACAAGAGTAATAAAGCCGATAACATGGCAATAGGGGCGGCAGTTGGAAAGCCGGCTGCGGCCGCATCGACCGCTTGACTTGCAAAGATTAGAACTGGCACATACAGCGGTAAGACAAGTAATGACAGTATCACACCTCCACGGCGTAAACCAACGGTTAACGCTACCCCGACCGAGCCAATAGCACTTAAAATAGGTGTACCCAACAACAGGGTAAAAAATAATGTTTCAATTCCGTCCATCGATAAACCTAAAAATAATGCCAGTAACGGCCCCACCAATACCACGGGCAAGCCCGTAATCATCCAGTGAGCAATAACCTTGGCAAGAATTAATAACGACATAGGTTGAGCACTAATTAGCATTTGCTCTAAAGAACCGTCTTCCATGTCGGTACGAAAAATTCGGTCTAAACTTAATAATGCCGATAACAACGCGGCAATCCAGATAATACCGGGGGCAATTCTTGCCAGAATACTTGCTTCAGCACCAATACCTAATGGAAACAAAACCACCACTAATACAAAAAATAATACCGGATTCATTAATTCCGCACGATGGCGTATTGCTAACGTTAAATCCCGCTGTAATATAATTAGAAATGCTTGCAACATCTTACGCCACAGCCGATAAATTCAAGCGCGTACAGCGCACATTTTTAATATTTAATGTTTGATGTGAAGTAATCACAGCTAAACCACCACGTTCTATATGTGCTTGTATTGCATGTTCAATAAAAGCAATACCTTTGGTGTCAAGAGCGGTTAAAGGTTCATCTAATATCCACAATGCGCTATCGTTTAACAGGCAACGAGCAAATGCAAGACGACGACGCTGCCCAGCGGACAAATGAAATGCTAGCGTGTCCTCTTTATTCTCCAAACCAATATTTGTTAGTATATCACCAAGAATTTTTTTATCCGACACCTTATATATAGATCGAGACAACACCATCGCAACTCGTAAATTTTCCAGTACCGTTAAGTCCTGTTTGATACCATCGCTGTGACCCACATAACTCAATTGCAAATGGTAGTCGTACGATTGTTTTTGAATTGAAACATCATTCCAATAGACCTCGCCTTGGTCGGCAATAGTTAAGCCACAAAGCACCCGCAGCAAGGTTGTTTTACCCGAGCCATTTTCACCTTCTAGGTGCAATACTTCTTTTGGCTGTAGATCAAAACTTATATTCTGGAATAACCAGCGATCCTGTTTTTCGACGGATAATTCTTTAACTGATAACGCTTTGCTTTTTGTATAAGCGGGTAAGGCTTTAAACATTTTAACATCTTCCAAATAATCGAAGTTTAACAATACACGTTTAAGAAGTAATTAATAAGCTAATAAAGACAATATTCGTCACAATTCCTCACTATTGTCTTTTATTTTATCGTGTTTGGCTCTTATAATTAAGCCCTTTAATTCATTACAGTTTCTATGGGTAAATCCATAGTGTACAAATTTTATGGAACAAACAAAACAACCAAAGAAAACACTGCCTCAATACAAACAGGATCATTCGATTTTGTACACGGTTATGGTGTGTTCTATTATTTTATATTTTGGCTGGTCAATCAAAGACCGAACCACGCTAAGCCCGGAAGATGGCTGGGGTTATGCTCTGGGAATTATTGGCGCTAGCTCAATGCTGGTGCTGCTGCTTTACCCGATGAGAAAATACGTGCGATTTTTCAAAAATTTGGGTGCGGTTAAATACTGGTTTCGTACCCATATGTTTTTGGGTGTTTTTGGCCCACTGCTCATTATGTTTCATTCAAATTTTAGCTTCGGTTCAGTAAACAGTAATATTGCCTTAGTCAGCATGATTGTGGTTGCAATCAGTGGCCTTATCGGGCGTTTTATTTATGTCAAAATTCATATCGACCTATATGGAAAGCAGGCAACAATCAGTGACTTACGTGGTAACCTGAAGTCAGCACGCGGTGTATTAGGACAAGATATATCATTATCGGAAAAAGTGGTTAATCGCCTTAAACAATACGAAAAATCATTATTAAAGCATCGCCCTTTTATTTCCGGTGTGTTGCATTTACCCATTAACGTTGTTTATACAAAATGGATTTATTATAAAATAATGCTCGGTGTAAAACGCGGTATTAACAAACGGGCGCAGGACAAAAAATGGGATAAAGAAACTCAAAAAAATATGTACCGGGCGGTGCAAGAAACTCTCTTCATTTATACAAAAACCATTAGAAAATACGCTGAGCTTAAACTCTACGAACGCTTATTTTCTATCTGGCATGTCGTGCATTTACCTTTATTTTTAATGTTGATCATTAGCGGTATCGTTCACGTTATTGCTGTACATATGTATTAATCATGCACAATATTAAATTTTCCCTACTAAAATATCTGGCATTAATACTCCTCTTACTGCTGCCAGGCATTAGCTCAGCCGACAAATTTGAAACCTTGTTAATGCCGGGTAAGTTAATACAGGGCCACGCAAAATATGAAGCCCATTGTGATAAATGCCATACCACCTTTGCAAAACATAGCCAGACAAAAAAATGTATTGCCTGTCATAAAAAAATTCGTAAAGATATTAAAACACGGAACGGTTTTCATGGGAAAACATTAAAAATAAAACACCAACAATGCAGGCAATGCCATACCGACCATACCGGGCGCAAGGCTGATATTGTAAAATTAGACAAAGCAACATTTAATCATCAGTTTACTAACTTCCCGCTACGTGGTTCGCATAAAAGCGTACGTTGCGAACAGTGCCATAAAGCATCTAAACCTTATCGTAACACTCCACAGCAATGCCATCGCTGCCATAAAAATGGTAGCCCACACAGCAATAAATTAGGGAAAAAATATTTAACTAAATGCCAAACCTGTCATAAGGAAAAATCATGGACTACCCTTAAATTTAATCACAAAAAAACAAAATTCCACCTAACAGGTAAACATAAAAAAATAGACTGTACGACCTGCCATCCGGATGACCGTTATATTAAAACGCCACGAGCTTGTGTTTCCTGCCACCGACTTGATGACGTACATCGTGGTAACAATGGTAAAAAATGTTATAAATGCCATTCAACCCGTGGTTGGAAAAAATTAAAATTTGATCACTCCAAAGATACCAAATTTCCTTTAACCGGACAGCATAAACAACTGGTTTGCGGTGACTGCCATAAAAAAGACCCCTACAAAGTTAAAATCAAAAAAGACTGTGTTACCTGTCATAAACAAGACGATGCACATCATGGTGCATTCAATAATAAATGTAAGAAATGCCACCGTACCTCTAACTGGAAAAAGTTAAAATTTAGTCATAATCGTGATACTAAATATAAATTAAGGGGCAAACATAAAACTGCTAGCTGTATCGCCTGCCATAAAGGGATACTGTATAAAAGCAAAACACCCACAAAATGTATTCGTTGTCACCAAGTCGATGATGTTCATCGTGGTCAACAAGGCAAGCAATGCCAAAAATGCCATAGTGAGAAAGGTTGGAATAAAAAAGTTCGTTTTGATCACGACCTGACACGCTTACCTTTAATTGGTTTACATGCCACGACTCCGTGTGAAGAATGCCATTTAAGCAATACCTATAAAACTGCAAAAATTGCCTGCTTTAGCTGTCATGAACAAGATGACATACATGAACAAAAACTAGGACAGAACTGCAATGCCTGCCACAACCCCAATGGATGGAAACTTTGGCGTTTTAACCATAATAAGCAAACACAATTCAAGCTAACAGGCAAGCATAAAAAGGTATACTGTGAATCCTGTCACACTAGAGCCACTAAACGCCTTGAAAGCACCCCGCGCACCTGTATTGTCTGCCACGCAAGCGATGATGTGCATGACGGACAATTTGGCAAGAGATGTGACCGCTGTCATACCACTAAATCCTTTTTCGATCTACACTTTAGAAACTAAATATAAAAATAAATGGGCAAATTGATGCTGTTCAACATTTAGCCCCTCCCCACACAATAAATAAAGGCAATGGAAGCATGTTACGAAAAAATTTATGGCATAAAATACGCGTGGCTTTATTTTCATTATCAAAATTGTTGGTACTTACTAGCATAATTTTTATGTTATCTGCAAATACCTCATTTGCATCTAAACATAAATTTGATCATGACAAGACCGGCTTTATTTTATCTGGCTCTCATCAACGCACCTCATGTGATAGCTGCCATGTTCGTGGTATTTTCAAGGGGACACCGAAACAATGTCAAGACTGCCATTCCAGCACCAGCCAACTAGGGGCAACCAAAAAAAATGCTAATCATATTCAAAGTAGCGATGCTTGTGATGACTGCCATACAGAAATAAGCTTTAATAATGCCGCAGTCGACCATAATGACGTTACCGGTGCATGTTCAACTTGCCATAACGGCCGAACTGCAAAAGGTAAAAGTTCAAAGCATGTCCAAAGCAGCACTACTTGCGATAGCTGCCACTCAACTCAAGCCTGGTCACCCGCACTATTTGATCATAGTAATGTTAGCGGTGCATGTTCAACCTGTCATAATGGTATCACTGCAACTGGCAAATCAAAAACCCATATTAAGAGTGCAAATACCTGTGATGACTGTCACACTACAAAGAGTTGGTCGGGCGCACGTTTTGATCATTCGGGTATAACCGCTAACTGCTCTAGCTGCCATAACGGCACAACCGCAACCGGCAAATCAGCTAAGCATGTTAAGAGCAGCAATACCTGTGAAAGCTGTCATACCACCACAAGTTGGTCAGGGGCTCGCTTTAATCACACCGGGATCACCAATAACTGTTCGAGCTGCCATAACGGTATAACCGCCATTGGTAAATCTAGCAACCATCCCAAATCATCCAATGTTTGTGAAAACTGCCATACAACCAGTACCTTTAAAGGTGCGCATTTTAACCATACCGGGATCACCAATAACTGTTCGAGCTGCCATAACGGTATAACCGCCATTGGTAAATCTAGCAACCATCCCAAATCATCCAATGTTTGTGAAGACTG
>VAPK010419020.1_pt1 | contig 32594 bp, 32 predicted proteins | sample 3395031 | NCBI WGS metagenome assembly VAPK01 (sample SAMN08290443, study PRJNA428436) | hydrothermal vent metagenome | isolation source: Deep-sea hydrothermal vent chimney 1 | place: Pacific Ocean: Juan De Fuca Ridge
AAAATCATATGAAAAAACATATAACCCAAACCATATCGCCCAATGCCTTTGACCCAACTACAAACACCCACACTTATCAGTCATTCTAATTTTTAAAGAGCGTATTCTAGAAATCTAATTCAGGAATTTTTTTGGTTGCGGGAACAGGATTTGAACCTGTGACCTTCGGGTTATGAGCCCGACGAGCTGCCAGACTGCTCCATCCCGCGTCCGTTGTCGACATATGTAACGCCGAGAGATGAGACTATAGCAAGTTTTTAGCATGCTTGTCAATGATTGTTGTGCTTTTTATAACGCCAAGCAAGCATTAAAAAATGGTTTAAAATAAAAATAGCTACCTAGCCATTAACCGCCTAGGTAGCCACCTCTACAAGACAAAAAATAAGTCACTATTTACCGATAGAACCAAATACTTTTTTAAGCAAATTGCTCGCTTGCCCTAATGGATCCTTACGAATAGCGGCTTCTTCTTTTGCAATCATTAAATACAAGCCATCCAAAGCTTTATTAGTCACGTACTGCTCTATGTTGGCATCTTCTTCGTCAACTACGCCAAACTGGCTACCCATCTCTGCATACTTGTTATAGGTTTGTGCAAGCTGTACTTTTTCTGTTGCTTTTTGCACGATTGGTAAAAACTTTTCACCCATTTGAGTCGATGTAGTTTTCTTGAAATATTGAGTTGCTGCGTCATCAGGCCCAGTCAAAATAGCCTTGGCATCCGCTAAACTCATTTGCTTAATAGAACCTAAAAGTAACGCTTTGGCTTCGGGTGCTGCTGCCTCAGCTGCACGGTTCATTTTAAGTATCAACTCGTCTGATTGATCGCCCATGCCAAAAAACTTCATGCCTTTTTCAATTTTCTTAAGCGAGTCTGGTAAAGGAATTTTAACTTCTTTATTACCAAAAAAGCCATTAGCAACACCTAAACTACCAACGGCCTTAGCTACCCCTTGTGAAAGCGCCTCCTTCAAGCCACTGCTCGCCTCTTCATTACTTAAAGCGCTAACGCCAGCACTGCTACTCGAACTACTTGAAGTGCTTTTTTTAAGCTTATCAGCGATTGTCCCTAAGTCTAAATCTAGCGCATTAGCCTGGCAACCTAATGTTGCCAGTGCCACAACCAATATTATTTTTTTCATTACGTTCCTCTCAAATATTCAATAAACACCATGTATACGTCTCAAAGTTTACACGCTTTTGTTTGCCTTTGTTCTTAACGCTTCAAATTTTAAAATAGTTTACATTTGAAAAATTTATGCCTACTCAATACAAATGCCAACTGCCTGATACACATCATGTAACTAAACAAAAAAGCCTTTGCTTAATTAAGCAAAGGCTTTGTACACTGAAGGGGCAATTAAACTAACAATGCATTAATTCTTGAAACAAAGCTAGCAGGATCATCTAACTGACCACCCTCCGCAAGTAAAGCTTGATCAAACAACACATGCGCATAATCAGCAAACTTAGCATCATCATTTTCAGCTTTTAAACGTTCAACCAAACCATGTATTGGATTGACTTCTAATATCGGTTTTGATTCTGGCGCATCCTGACCCGCTGCTTTTAATATCCGTGCTAAGTTGCCTGACAAATCATGCTCGCCAGCTACCAGACAGGCAGGAGAATCTGTTAAACGATGCGTTACGCGCACCTCTTTAACTATGTCACCTAACGTTGTTTGAATGCGTTCCATTAAATCTTTGGCTTCATCTTCTACTTTCTTTTGCGCTTCTTTTTCAGATGCATCTTCTAGTTTGCCTAAATCCAAATCACCTTTTGCGATCGATTGTAGTTTTTTGCCATCAAATTCCGTTAATCCACCTAACAACCATTCATCAACCTTATCGCTCATCAACAATACTTCGATGCCTTTTTTACGGAAAATCTCAAGATGTGGTGAATGTTGCGCTGCGGCAAAACTATCCGCTGTAATATAGTAAATGGCCTCTTGTTCTGACTTCATGCGGCCAATATAATCAGCAAAAGAAACATCTTGCACATCCGCATCTGCTTGGGTAGAGGCGAAACGTAATAAACCAGCAATTTTATCTTTATTAGCTGAATCTTCGCCCGGGCCTTCTTTCAAAACGCGGCCAAATTCAGTCCAAAATTTAGCATAATCTTCAGATTTATTTTTTGCCATACTTTCTAGCATGCTTAAAACTTTTTTTACCGACCCATTTTTAATCGCCTCTACATCACGGCTATCTTGCAAAATTTCACGCGACACATTTAGTGGTAAGTCAGCCGAATCAATCACGCCACGCACAAAACGTAAGTATTGCGGCATAAGCTTCTCCGCATCTTCCATAATAAACACACGCTTAACATACAACTTAATACCTTGACGGCGCTCGCGATCAAATAAATCAAACGGCGCTTTAGAAGGCACGTAAAGCAAGGATATATACTCTTGCTTACCTTCTACTCGACTATGCACATAGCTCAGTGGGTTTTCAAAGTCATGTGAAACATGTTTGTAAAAGTCTTGGTATTCTTCTTCGGTAATGTCATTTTTACTTCGTGCCCATAATGCAGATGCAGTATTAACCGTTTCATCTTCGTCTGTTAACACCTGCTCGCCATCAACCAAGTCTGTTTTCTTCATGACAATTGGCAAAGTAATATGGTCTGAGTATTTACGAACAACCGTTTTTAATTTCCAATCATTTAGATATTCATCTTCACCCTCACGCAGATGCAAAATAACATCCGTACCGCGTGAGGCCTTTTCTACCGTTTCTAGCGTAAAGTCTCCTTCACCAGCTGATTCCCATTTTACAGCTTCTTTACTACCTGCTCGACGTGTGATTAATGTCACTTTCTCAGCAAGGATAAAAGAAGAATAAAAGCCAACGCCAAACTGGCCGATTAAATTAGCATCTTTAACTTGGTCACCTGAAAGCGCGCTAATGAATTCTTGTGTGCCCGATTTTGCAATAGTACCGATATTGCTAATCACTTCTTCGCGATTCATGCCAATGCCGTTATCCGATATAGTGACTGTGCGGGCTTTTTTATCAAAAGCCACGCGGATTTTTAATTCGCTATCATCTTCATACAAGCTGCCATCTGCCAGTGCTTCAAATCGTAATTTATCAGCGGCATCGGAAGCGTTAGATATTAATTCACGTAAAACAATTTCTTTGTTGGAATACAAAGAATGAATCATAAGATGTAATAATTGTTTTACTTCTGCTTGGAATTCTAATTTCTCTGATTTCTTTTTCGCCATATCTTTCCTTTTGTACGTTCGATTAATACGTTAAACTTAAGCTAGTACGTTGGGCTGAAAAATCTAATTTCAAGCACATTGAGCAAACAAATTGTGAGAAAAAATGGCAACTATCAATATCACTGAAATCAATCAAGAAACCTATCGTGTTACTGTCATCGCTAGCAGCGAGACAACACATGAAGTAAGCGTACAAACAGCTTATGCCAAAAAACTATCTGCGGGGAAAGTCAGCACATCTGAATTAATAAAAAAATCATTTGAGTTTTTGCTAGAGCGCGAATCAAACACCAGCATATTAAAAAAATTTGACTTAACGATTATTGCGCACTACTTTCCTGAGTATGAACAAGAAATCAGCAAGCGCTTTTAATCGGACTTTAGTGCTTACTAAAATAATAGTACGGCCACGTATACTCGGCACCAATGTGACAGAAAAGCCAACAATATAATGAAAAAAAAATCTGCTATCAAACCTGGAACGCTATTAGCCGCAATTGACTTAGGTTCTAATAGCTTCCGCTTGGAAATTAGCCGCTACGATGGCGGACAAGTGCAACGTGTAGACTATTTCAAAGAGGCTGTACGACAGGGCGCAGGGTTAGATGAAAACCGCAATCTAAAACCCGAAGCGATTGAACGTGGCATTAAATGTCTGGCTCGTTTTGGTGAGTCTATAAAAAACTTCCCGAAAAAATATGTGCGCGCAGTCGCGACACAAACGCTGCGAGAAGCAAAAAATAGAGATGCCTTTATAAAGCAGGCCCGAAAAGTTTTAGGTTACGACATCCAAGTTGTTTCTGGTGTGGAAGAAGCCAGATTAATATACCAGGGTGTCTCACGTTTTTTACCACAGACAGACGAACGTCGACTCGTCATTGATATCGGTGGCCGGTCAACAGAATTCATCCTGGGCCAACAATTTACAGCCAATAAAACTGAATCATTACGCATAGGCTCTGTTACTTGGTCACTCAAATATTTTCCTAAAGGCGAACTAAACAAGAAGAATTTTTACCGCGCTGAAATTGCGGCAGAATCATTTCTTGATGCCATTGCTGACGTATATCAACAAAAACATTGGGATATTGCCTATGGCGCATCTGGCACCGTAAGTGCAATCGCCGAACTCCTGAGCGAAGAAGGTTTTGAAACAAACCGCATCACAAAAAAAGGTTTAAATTGGCTGCGAGATGAGTTAATCAAAGCAAAAAATGCTGACAACATCAAGCTACCTAATCTTAGAGATGACCGTAAGCCTGTGATAGCAGGTGGCCTGAGTGTTTTAATTGCTATATTTGATTTATTAAAAATCAATGAAATGCGGGTTGCTAACGGCGCCCTACGTCATGGCTTACTTTACGATATTGTTACAGAAGACACACATGACTTAATTGATATACGTGAGGCATCTGTCCAATTATTAGCCAGTCGCTTTTTAAGTAATGCGCAACATGCGACTAATGTAAAAGACACTGCGCTCACTTTGTATGATCGCCTTTCACTGCAACGCTTAGAAAGTGACATTGAGATTGAAGAACACAGGGACATGCTAGCTTGGGCCGCAAAACTGCATGAAATAGGTTTTGCTATCTCACATACTGAGGCACATCGGCATGGCGCCTATATACTCGACCATACAGAACTAATGGGTTTCTCACAGACCGAACTACATCGTCTAAGCCAACTGGTCTTAGGCCATTATGGTAAATTAAAAAAACTAGATTTTGATTTAAATGATGTTGAATTTATTATGCAATTATTATGCTTAAGACTTGCTGTTATCTTTTGCCACTCAAGAAATACACCCGTATTAAAAGACATTGATCTAAATCTGCGTAATAAAACATTTAAACTCAAAATTTCAGAAAGCTGGGCACAAAAACACCCACAAACCGCTTACCTACTTGAAGAGCAAATGATTGCTTGGCAAAAAACAGACTGGGATTTAATCATCAAAATTTCTAATTAGGCATTAAAAGCTAATTTTATTCGTTTACTCATTATGGTGGCACATCAATATCGCTTGTGCAGATATGTTTTTTAGCTGGCCACTATTTTCAACTTTATTAGCCACTAACGTATATTGGCCATCTTCCCTTAACGCCCATGCATCAACATTATCATCTAAATATGGCTGCAGATATTCATGCACAATCTTATCTTGCACGTCCACATCAGAGATAGGCCAAGCCAATTCTACTCTGCGAATCATATTTCTACTCATCCAGTCTGCACTCGAAAGCCATAGATTGATTTTTCCATCAATATTAAAATAAAAGATGCGTGAATGTTCTAACAACCTGCCTACAATCGAGCGCACACGAATTCTGCCGTTTAACGTCGGCAGCTCAACAGGTAAAATACAGGCACCACGTACAATCAAATCAATTTCAACACCACTTTTTGCAGCACTGATCAACGCAAAGATTAATCGCTCATCCGTCAGTGCGTTCATCTTCAATATTAAATGTGCACTGCCGCCTTTATGTGCTGCATTTTGCGCTTTTTTAATATGCCTTAACATGGTTGCTTGCAAAGTAAATGGTGCAACCAATAGTTGACGTAAACGTGGCAATGGCAACTCACTCGTCAAATGTCTAAAAACAGCATCGACTTCACGCGTAATTGTCGCATCTGCGGTAAGCATAGATACATCCGTATACAACTTAGCTGTTTTTGGATTGTAGTTGCCAGTAGAAAGATGTGCATAACGCCTAATCAACTTGCCTTCACGTCGTATTACTAATAACATTTTTGCATGTGTTTTTAGACTGGCGATGCCATATACGACCTGCGCTCCTGTTGATTCCAGCGCCTCAGCCCAGTTAATGTTGGCTTCTTCATCAAATCTAGCCTTAAGCTCAACCACGACCAATACTTCCTTACCTCTAGCAACAGCTTCTTGCAACAAGCTCAAAATACGGGAATCTGACCCAGCACGATAAATTGTTTGACGGATCGCTAACACTTTTTCATCCCTAACCGCTTCCGCCAACATTTGAATCACGACTTCAAAGCTTTCATATGGCTGATGAATCAGGATGTCTTTTTCTTTAATTTGCTGGAGTATGAATTGGCTTCTTGTTAATGACTTAGGCCATTGTGGCTGATGTTCATTAAATTTTAAATCCACACCTTCAGCCATATCTGGCAATTGGATTAAACGTCCCAAATTAACAGGGCCATCTACTCGATATAAAGCGGCTTGTGGCAGATCAAACTGTTCCAATAAAAAGTCTGTCAACGCTTCATCACAATCATGGGAAACTTCCAGCCTTACTGCCTCTGCATAGGGACGATAGGTCAGCTCTTCCCGAATGGCTGCACGCAGATTCTTAACATCATCCTCATCAAAATCTAATTCAGAGTTTCTTGTCACGCGGAATTGTGAAAAATTTAATACACGTGACCCAACAAACAAATCATTTAAATTAGCCCGTATAACACTGGTCAATGAAACAAAATATTGTTGCTGGTTTCTACTGGTTTTTGGTAACTGAACAATCCTAGGTACCACACGTGGCACACGTACAATGGCAATACTTCGCTCTTTAGAGTCTGAATATTCCAATTCAACAATAAAATTTAAAGACTTATTAGCCACTTGTGGGAAAGGGCGTGTTGGGTCTAATGCAATAGGCATCAAAAGTGGTTTAACTTCACGTTTGAAATATTCCGCAACCCATTTCACTTGGCTCGGTTTGCGCACACTGCCAGACACTAAATGCACACCTTCTTTCTCTAATGCTGGCATCAGGTCTTTATTAAAAAGCTGGTACTGTTTTGCAACTAGCGCTTGTGCCTTATTAGATATTTTTTCAAAACTGTCAGCAGTAATATTACCCCGTCTATAATTCTTAACAACTGCTTGCAGTTGCGGCCACATACGCACTTCAAAAAACTCATCTAAATTCGATGCCACGATACACAAGAAACGCAAACGCTCTAGCAAAGGAAAATCTTTACGTTGTGCTAATGAAAGCACGCGTTCATTAAAACTTAAAATGCTAATGTCACGATCTAGTAATTTTATTTTATTAGTTGCCATAAATTTATTTGATATCAAAAACCATCATCAATGATGACATAAATATTACATTGATGTCATTGTCACCCTTCGTTTTAGGAATGATAAAATAGATTTAAGAATTAAGATAACGTTCAAGAAATGGATAAATGGATATGGATGCTTTAATAGGACTGATTTCTGGTTTAGCCATAGGTGGCTTAATTGCCTATATCTTTTTAAGCAAAAAAAAGAAAGTCAGCATCGTGACAACCAATAGCAAAACTTTAATGCATAACATTGAAAAAGTATTTAAGGTGGCATTGGCTGAAGGCACTTATAGCGATATCTTTGACTATAAAAGTGAACGGAGTCGATTCTTTAATCTCTTTAAAACCAAGAAAAAGGCCTTACTCATTTCTGAGGCGCGCGTTTTAGTTGGCTATGACTTTGCGAAAGTAAAGCTTGAAATAGATGAAGCAAACCAACGAATTAATATCCTAGCGTTCCCTAGCCCCGAAGTCTTGGCTATCGATCCTGAATATAAATTCTATGACACTGATAGTGGTATTTTTAACAGGCTAGAAAAAGAAGATTACAGCGCAATGGTTAATGACGCTAAAAGCAGAATTGGTCAAAAAGCTTTAGAAAGTGAATTGCCTAGGTTTGCCGCAAACCAAATGAAATCATTACTGACTAATATTGATGACAACACCAGTTGGCAGCTATTCTACCAAGCGGATAATAGCACCCCTGTGTTAGTAGAAAGTGCGGATTTACCCTACCAAACAGCGTTACTTGAAGAAAAAGAAACCGACCAAGATCAAGAAACCAATTGATTGATAGCCAACTGAGCGGCCGCAAATCCAAAACTTGCCGTTATGCAAACACTAGACCCGTAACCTGCACAATTTAAGCCTGTGATACTTGCATTATCTCCTACACCACCCGTTGCACCTGGTTTAATCACAGCCTCATTAGAATACACACATTGGACCCCAAATTTTGTTAAGTTCTTACTGCTACTAGCTTTTGGAAAACCATGATTACGACGTAACTGATTGCGCACCTTAGACAACAGCTTATCCCCAGTAACAGCTGCCAAATCAGCTATTTGGATACAAGTGGGATCTAGTCGCCCTCCAGCACTTCCAGACATTATTAATGGCAACTGCTTAGACTTACAATAACTAGCTAAGGCAACTTTCGCTTTTGCATCATCAGTGCAATCAATAATCACATCACAATTAAAGCCTAAGATCCCACTTATATTGTCAGGTGTAATGAAGTCTTCAATTTCTTGTACCACACAGTTAGGATTAATGCTCAAAATACGCGCATGCATGGCGCTTACTTTGGCTTGTCCAAATGCACCATCAACTGCATGCAACTGGCGATTTACATTAGATTCTGCAATATTATCTAAATCTACCAGAGTGATTTTACCTACTGCATGACGAGCCAATGCCTCTACTACCCAACTACCGACACCACCAACACCAATGACGACTACATGAGCGGTATACAATTGCGCCAACCCTTGCTCACCATACAAACGTTTAACGCCACTAAAACGTCGATCAAAACCAATCTGATCTGTCATTTTTCTAATACAACAAAAGCAGCCGCTAAGTTTTTTTCATCACTAATACTAATGTGCATTTGTGTAATGTTTTTAGTATTGACAAAATCTTGCAGCACTTCAGATAACTTGAGTAATGGCTTACCTAGTTCATCATGAGAAATGGCAATATTTTGAAAAGTAGCAGGCTCGCGTATACCTGTACCAAGTGCTTTTGAAAATGCCTCTTTTGCAGCAAAACGCTTCGCTAGGAACCTTGGTTTAATTTTAGAAGCCTGGTAACTCTCAAGCTCACTCTCCGCTAAAATACGTTTAGCAAAATCATCACCAAACTGATCTATTGATGCTTGCACACGCGCCACTTCAACAATATCGGTACCAACACCATAAATCATTTTATCGTCGCATCTCTTATTAACGCTTTCATCTCACGCACGGCATTATCCCAACCAACAAAAAGTGCATGCGCGACGATAGCATGCCCAATATTCAATTCTTCAATACCGATTAAAGCCGCCACTTTATGTACATTGTGATTATTTAAACCATGGCCAGCATTGACGATTAAGCCCAATTTAAGCCCATGCGTTAAGGCCTGCTGGATACGCTGTAACTCTGCTGATTGTGCAGCATCATCTGCTGCGTCTGCAAACATACCAGTATGCAGCTCTATGACGGGTGCGCCGACCTTATTTGCCGCATCAATTTGATTAATATCAGGTGCGATAAAGAGTGAAACACGAATGCCTGCAGCACTCAGTTTTTTTGTGGCTGCCGCCACCTTATCGAAATGCGCCACCACATCTAAACCACCTTCTGTTGTTCGTTCTTCCCGTTTCTCCGGCACTAAGCAAACATCCTGCGGTGCCACTTCTAATGCAATGGCAATCATTTCATCAGTAACCGCACACTCCAAATTCATTTTAGTTTGCAGCAAGGGCCGCAGGGCGAAAATATCAGCATCTTGCATATGACGGCGATCTTCACGTAAATGCAGCGTAATACTATCCGCGCCTGATTGCTCTGCACGCAATGCAGCCTGGATAACACTTGGATATTTTGTGCCGCGCGCTTCACGCAGCGTCGCTACGTGATCAATATTTATCCCTAGTTTAATCATGCTAACCCTTGTAAATCTATTAATAGTTGCCTTGTATGCAGTGGCTTGTCACCCAAATAATGCGTTAGCAAATAACGCATGAGTTGTTTACTTTGTTGTTTCGTTTGCGCATGAGAGTAATCATCATTGGCCATATCTAACAGGCTCCCACCATGCAATTGTACGCCATTTTTAGTCACTGATAATTCACATGCACCATATTCTGCTTCGTAACAATATATTTTATCCCGTTCAATCGGCGCATCACTTTCATCTGTTAGTAACGGTATGGCATACCCCATTTCTTGCAAGAGCTGTAGTTCGAAACGACGTAGGTATGTGGCTAAATCTTTACCTTGCGCCAGTACCTTTATCGCAGCTTGGTAATAATCAAATAATTGCTCATGCGCATCTTCTCTTGGTAATAAACGTAACAACAATTCATTTAGATAGAAACCACACATTAATGCCTCACCTTGTAACAGCACCAAGCCATCGGCCCACTCCAAACCATGTAAAGTTTTAAGCTCATTCTTACCAGACCAAGTGGCCGCTAACATCTGGAAAGATTGTAACTGACCACGCATAGCAGAACGTGGCCTACGCGCACCTTTAGCGACAACAGAAAGCCGACCATGTTGCTTAGAAAACAATTCTACAATCAGGCTGGTTTCTTTAAATGCATAGGTGTGCAAAATATAAATAGCTTGGTTTTCTTGTTTATTTTGATTTAATTTTACAACCATAATTACCGATCAAGCCCGGCCAAGCTCTGCAAAATTTCATCTTGTGCTTTTTCGATTAGTATGGGTACAAGCATTTCATTTTTAGAAAATAAAATCATGCCAAAATGCGTGCCCATATCTGAGCTTTCAGGTGTGAATTTACCAAAACCATATCTTGAATTACGTATTAACTGCCACACACCTTTGGGCTCTAGGTATTGTGGCTTAGCAAAATAATGTTCAACCTCTTCAGCTAAAACCACCTCAAGCTCATAGTCCCCTTGGTCTGCCAAAATCACCCAACCCATGCCACCGTCTTTATCTGTATTTTTTAACTGATATAAATACCAAGCCGCATCTTCATGCACTAAATTAAACACATTATTAATGTCGCCAGTTTTACGGTTTATTGCATAATAGACGCCTTGATCCTCTAAAGTAATAGGACTACCTTGTGCTGACATATTAAACTCATGATCTGACATCGTTTATATAAATAAAATTGGTTGGCTTAAATTTGGTATCCTAATATTACTTTAGATTGAATACTTAAAGAGTTAATAGCCAAGACTTTTAAGTGCTCTAGCATCATCTGCCCAGCCGCTTTTCACCTTCACCCAAGTCTCTAAATAAACCTTGCTACCAAAAAGCTTTTCCATGTCTTGCCTAGCCTCGGTAGAAATTTGTTTAAGCTTCAGGCCACCCTTACCAATGATCATAGGCTTTTGACTATTTTTATCGACAATAATGGCGGCAAAAATACGTCTTAAATTTTTCACTGTTTCAAACTTTTCAATTTCAACCGTAATCGAGTATGGTATCTCATCCCCAAGCAACCTAAATATTTTTTCACGAATCATTTCAGCCGCTAAGAAACGTTCATTTTTATCTGTCAACTCATCTTTGCCGTATATCGCTGCTTGCGCTGGCAAATGCTCGCGTACCGCTTCAAGTAAATCATCTATATAAAGATTCTTTTTTGCACTCACTGGCACAATACCGACAAAGGGATGCAACAAATCAAAATCTTGAATCAAAGGCAGTAAATTACTTTTATCGCCCATTAAATCAGCCTTGTTTACAACCAATAATACCGGCTTGTTTTTCGGTAGTAAGCTAAGTACTTTTTTATCAGCATCACCTAACTCCATCGGTTCGATCACAAACAGCACAACATCGACTTCTGTTAGCACTTGGGTTACCGTTTTATTTAAGCCTTTATTCAATGCATTCAAATGCTTTTGCTGAAAGCCCGGCGTATCGACAAACAAATATTGTGTATTTTCAGTGGTATGGATACCAAGCAACCGATGCCGTGTTGTCTGCGCTTTACGTGAAGTAATTGCCAACTTCAACCCAAGAATATGGTTCAACAAAGTGGACTTTCCAACATTGGGTCGCCCTACTATGGCAACTGTTCCACACCTAAAATCTTCTGTCATTGCTTAATTTTTTCCAGTGCCAACTCTGCTGCTTGTTGTTCTGCATTGCGGCGACTCGTGCCTTCACCTGAAGTCAATATCTTTAACTTTTCGAGATGGCACTCAACTGTAAAACGCTGTGCATGCGCCTCACCTTTAATTGAAACAACCTGGTAATCTGGCAAATCAATTTTTTTACTTTGCAAGTATTCTTGAAGTTGAGACTTGGCATCTTTATTTATAGCTTTAGGGTCTATCGTCGTCAATTTATCCGCATATAAGCTAAGCACTAAAGCTTCAGCTGCATTAAAACCACCATCTAAATAGGTAGCACCAATAATGGCCTCCACCGTATCAGATAGGATTGATGGGCGGCGCCAACCTGCACTTTTAAGCTCACCTTCGCCTAGTTTAAGAAAATCGCCCAAGTCTAGCGTGAGGGCAATTTCAAACAGGCTGGATTCTTTGACCAACTGTGCCCGTAGCCGGCTTAAATCGCCTTCGGGTAGATTTTGAAACCGTGTGTAAAGCTGATGTGCCACAATAAAATTAAGCACACCGTCCCCTAAAAACTCAAGCCGCTCATTATTGATAGCGGCAAAGCTGCGGTGCGTAAGCGCCTGCGTTAACAATGCAGGCTTGGTAAACTGATAGCCGATACGCTTCTGTAGACTATCTAATGACATTAATATTATTTTTCTGTTGACGCTTCAAAATCCATCAAAGCACTTAAGTTAAAAGCTAGATGCTCAACAACTTGGTACTCAACACTCACCTCACGTCCACCACTTTCACCTTGACCAATGATTAAGTCATTACCACTCACAACCGTTACATAACTCACACTTGCAGACTTATCAAAAGCAGCCATGATTTCTTGCTTACTCATGTTATCAAAATTTGAATCATCTCCGATTCTTTGTATCACTTTTTTAACTGAAGCAAACTCAATATACACTGGCACAACCTTAACGCCCGCCAATACTAAAGATAAGCCAATAACAACAACAATTACAAACCCTAAAAATGTCATTCCACGTTGTTTTTTCATCATAATCATTCCCTTTTAAACTTAATGTATTGAATTACCAATTCTGCCAAAATCATCAAAATTAAACCATATAAAAAAAGCTTTTCCGACTAAATTCTCATCTGGCACAAACCCCCAAACACGGCCATCAGAACTATTATCACGATTATCGCCCATCGCAAAGTATTTTCCTTGTGGTACGACGACAGCTTCTCCATTTAAAAACTTCTTCCCAATCTGATTGGCATTATATCGACTTGGGATGTCGTCATGAATCAAAATATCATGCTGCACATCACCTAACTGCTCTTGCAGCCGCGTTGCGCCAACCACATTGCCTCGCACTTCGTATATATAGTCTCCTGCCTGCTGCACATCTTGTTTTTTTCCATTAATGATTAAACGCTTGTCTATGAATTGAATTTCATCTCCTGGCAAGCCGACTATTCGCTTAATATAATCGATTGAAGGATTGGGTGGAAAATGAAACACAGCCACATCGCCACGCGTTGGTTCATTTACATTAAAAAATACGTTGTTGATAACAGGCACACGCAAACCATAAGTGTATTTATTAACCAATATATAATCACCCGCTAGGAGTGTCGGCATCATTGAGCCTGAAGGGATTTTAAAAGGCTCCGCTATAAATGAACGAATGATAAACACCAATAAAATAACAGGGAAAAAACTTTTTGCATACTCAACCGTGATGGGCTCATCATCCGCAGCACGCTTTTTTTGAAAAAATAAATAATCAACTAACCAAATAACGCCTGTTAGCAATAAAATTAAAATCATAAAGAGTGGAAAACCAATAACACCTTTATAGATACCCGCTAAACCCAAGGCAATTAAGCCGAAAAATAGCCACTGCATTACTTTTCCTCTACTCTTAAAATAGCTAAGAATGCCTCTTGTGGAATTTCCACATTACCCACTTGTTTCATGCGTTTTTTACCTGCCTTTTGTTTTTCTAACAATTTACGCTTACGCGACACATCGCCGCCATAACACTTTGCCAATACGTTTTTACGCATTGCCTTAACCGTTTCTCTTGCAATAATATTCGCGCCGATAGCCGCTTGAATAGCCACATCAAACATTTGACGTGGAATTAATTCACGCATTTTTGAAGCAATTTCTCTACCACGATAAAGACTATTATCGCGATGCGAAATCAAACTTAAAGAATCAACACGATCACCGTTCACCATAATATCAATTTTCACCAAATCTGCAGCACGAAATTCCAAAAACTCATAATCCATCGATGCGTAACCGCGTGACACTGATTTTAAACGATCAAAAAAGTCTAAAACGACTTCATTCAGCGGCATTTCATAGCTAAGCATTACTTGTCGACCCATATATTGCATATTCTTCTGTATGCCGCGTTTATTATTACATAAGGTCATCACCGGCCCGACGTAATCTTGTGGCATTAACAAGTTTATAGTAATAATCGGCTCTCTAATCTCTTCAATACGCGAAGGCTCGGGCAAGCGTGATGGGTTTTCAATCTCTGCCACAGTCCCATCTTTTAATAACAGCTGATACACGACTGTAGGGGCTGTCGTAATTAAATCCATGTTGTATTCACGCTCTAGACGCTCTTGAACGATATCCATATGCAGCAAACCTAGAAAACCGCACCTAAAGCCAAAACCTAAAGCCGTAGAATTTTCTGGCTCAAATAACAAACTAGCATCGTTAAGACTAAGCTTCTCAAGCGACGTACGCAAAGCTTCAAACTGATTAGACTCGACGGGATACAACCCTGCAAAAACCTGTGGCTTCACTTCTTTAAAACCGCTTAATGATTCTTTTGCTGGATTATCGGCAAGCGTCACGGTATCACCAACTTTAGCGGCAGCCAGCTCCTTAATGCCAGCAATCATAAAACCAACCTCACCGGCTGAAAGCACAGCTTTCTGTAAAGACTTAGGTGTAAAAACGCCCACTTGCTCACACAAATGCTGCGTCTTCGTCGCCATCATGCGGATTTTATCTTTTGGCTTAATCTTGCCATCAATCACACGCACCAACATCACAACACCCACATAGTTATCAAACCAAGCATCAATGACTAAAGCCTTCAATGGCGCATCTACATCACCTTTTGGCGGCGGCACTTTTGCTACAACAGCTTCCAGTACGTCACGCACACCTAAGCCTGTTTTTGCTGAACAATGCACTGCATCACTCGCATCAATACCGATGACGTCTTCAACTTCCTGCTTAACACGCTCTGGGTCAGCTGATGGCAAATCAATTTTATTCAGCACTGTTGTCACCTCAACGCCCAAGTCGATTGCAGTGTAGCAATTCGCAACACTTTGTGCTTCCACACCTTGACTAGCATCAACAACCAAAAGCGCTCCTTCACAAGCAGAAAGTGATCGACTCACTTCATAACTAAAGTCAACATGACCAGGGGTATCAATTAAGTTAAGTTGGTAAACCTCACCGTCATCTGCTTTGTAATCAAGCGTCACTGTTTGTGCTTTAATCGTAATGCCACGTTCGCGCTCAATATCCATACTATCAAGCACTTGTGCTTCCATTTCACGGTCTTGCAAACCGCCACATAAATGAATAATACGATCTGCCAAGGTAGATTTACCATGGTCGATATGGGCAATGATGGAAAAGTTACGAATATTTTTCATTAAATATCTAGAAAGTTAATTAAAAAGAAAGGCGCACAATGCGCCTTTCTTAAACTGCGAGCATTTTACAACAAATGCCCCATTTTCTCTATTTATTTACTTTAATTGGAACATACAACGTATTTTCACCGCGCTGAACCAACACAGCAACTGTTTTGCCTGCAGCAATGGCATTAATTTGCTGATTAAACTGGCTCACACTCTGTGTTTCACTATTATTCAAACCAAGAATAACATCACCTCGACGAATACCCGCTAATGCTGCCGTACCATCGCTCTCAATCACTAACAAGCCATTTTTACCATTCATTTTTTGTTTTTGTTTAGGTGTTAGCGCTTGCAACACTAAGCCAATTTTGTTCGCCTTTGCACTCACTGGATCCTTGTTATTCTGTGCAACTTCAATGCCATCTGACGGCATTTCTCCAACACTTAATCTAAGTTTCTTCTCTTTGCCTTTACGTAAAATATCAACTGCAACAGAAGTGCTTGGTTTAGTTGCTCCCACTACGCGTGGCAAATCACTCGAACGATTAATCGCAATGCCATTAAATTTGGTAATCACATCTCCAACCTCTAAACCACCTTTTTCTGCAGCGCTACTTTTCTCAACGCCTGCAATTAACGCGCCTTTAGTATCTTTCATACCAAACGATTCAGCCAACTCTTTTGTTAATTCCTGAATAGCCACGCCTAGCCAACCTCGCGTAACTTTTCCTGATGATTTTAATTGATCAGAAACATTAATCGCCACATCAATTGGGATGCTAAATGACAAACCCATTGACCCACCACTACGGCTATAAATTTGTGAATTAATACCAACAACTTCTCCATCTAAATTAAATAATGGACCACCTGAATTGCCTGGATTAATAGCCACATCTGTTTGTATAAACGGTACGTAGTTTTCTTGTGGTAACGCACGCCCTTTTGCACTCACAATGCCTGCTGTCATTGTATTTTCTAAACCATAGGGAGAGCCAATTGCAGCCACCCATTCGCCCACTTTAAGTTTAGAGGGATCACCAATACTTACTTTGGGTAAGTTTTTCGCCTCAATTTTAATTAAAGCGACATCTGTACGTTTATCAGAACCAATGATTTTAGCTTTATATTCACGTTTATCTGATAATTTAACAATCACCTCATCAGCTTCATTGACCACATGCGCATTCGTCAAAATATAGCCGTCATGACTAATAATAAAACCCGAACCTAATGATTCAGATTTATATTCTTTTCCACCTTGTCCTGGTTTTCCAGGAAAACCAGGAATACCAAAGCGTTTAAAAAACTCCTCAAGATTTTTATCATATGGCATACCCGGAAAAGATCTGCCGTTTCCGCGACTTTTCATCACTTGCGTAATGCTAATGTTAACCACTGCTGGCCCTTGCATCTCAGCCAATACAGTAAAGTCTGGCAACCCTGCGGCTGCTTGCCCAGCACTGAAAAATACGAATGACCATACAAAAAGTGTTATTGATATAAATTTTTTGAGCATCTATTAACCTTATAAATAATTAAATCTCTATGAACGCTTGATCTGACTGCGTATGATCTAAACGCAATATTCTAGGTTGATTAATTTGATAATAAGCTTGCCCTGAAGCATGGCCTTTAACCCAAACAAAACCACCTATTAAACCCAGTATTGCCCCTACAATTGCCATCAAATCCGAACGAGTTAGTTGCGCGACCAATATGGCGCCCATTAGCATTGTTACAAGAGGCACTATGTACAAATAAAGTGCACTTTTCATCACGGCGCTTTCATCGATACCCACAATAACGCTATCGCCCACCTTTGCATCAATACTATTTTTTGCCTTAAAACTGGCTTGCCTATGTGCAAATAACTTACCCCACACTGCATTACCGCAGCCGCGTGTTTGTCCGCATAAACCACAAGCCGTTTTACGCACCACTTCTAAAGTCGCAATAGATTCATTATCTGACTCTTTTTCTAACGTGAGAATAATGGCGTTTTCTTCTATCATGGCAATATTAATTTCGTGGCTGAGTACGTGTTAGAAGTTATTCTTCGGAAATGACTTGTTTTTTAAAACTAATCGCTCTGGATATTTGCTGTACCGTTTTTACAGGCACTTCGCCGACAACAATCACTTGATGCCCGTCAATCACATTAGCGCAAATATTGGTAGACCCCATCTCCATATGCCCCTTTTTAGGCCGCTTCCCTTTGGTCAATGGTTCAATAAAAATAGAGACTGAAGCAATCCCATCAGAAAAAATCATCTGATTAACAACGGTTTTTTGATCTGCTGAAACACGCTTTATGTGATTAATTTTACGATAGCCCGCAGGAAGCTGTGCAATTATCCAATCATCGGTCGATGCCGTAACCTCAGTAGAGTCTTTCATTTCATAGCTTTTGCTGATGTCAATTTTAGGCTGGGCCCAATTTAAATTAGTTGAGCTAAGCATACTTAGCTGGTTAAAGTAAATTTTCTCTAATGCAACTTTATTAGCATCCAACAACATCATTTTTACCAACAACCCAAATTCAATATCCGTCCAAATTTTATAGCTATAACGGAAAGCATCATTAGGCAACAAATCAACAATCTGCGCCTGTCTGCCTGCTACATAGTCAATCCCGGCCAAACGCGCGTCATAATTATTTTTTATACCATCCATATTGGTCGGGAACATCGCCGGGAAAAGGTTTTGACCACGCCTTTTTTCAATCATGATTTTTTGTTTTTTTGGTTGGATAATAACGATGTTATTACCTTCGCTATAGACCTCTCTTGGTTTGTCATCCAACACTGTATTACGCGTAAATTCACGACCGCCATTATTGATGTGCCTAATTTGCACAATGCGCGTTTGATTACCATTCTGGTAAATAAACTGACCTTCGTAGTTTAATTGGCGTGCGGCAAAAGCTGATTTTTCTAACATTTCCCATGCTGCGTCATCTGCCATAACCCCAACACTCGCTAATAAAAAAGCGAGCATTAAAAAACAACGAAACATTATTGAGATGACTCCGGGAAACTAGCCGTTTGGATATAATAAGTCGAACCGCTTGGCGCTATAGATTGATGCGCGCGCAAATACTCCATCGGCACACTCTGTGCGATTTCTATTGGCGACAGGTCTTCACTACTGATAAATTGTTGTTGTAACAATATCAAACCTACAAACATTACGGCCGCTACAGAGGCCGCAACCGACCAAACCTTAGTCTTTCCATATACATGATTTGCGGGCTTTTTCTGTGCCTCTTGTGACTCAGCACTATTCCTATTAACGGCAAGCACCGTTGGTTCTGCTTCCAATGCCTGCATAATTTTGTCGCTTAAAGCTGAGGGCATGTCTACATCACCACGCATGGCATCGCCAATTAAATGATAATGACGCCACGACTCTCTTAGCTCGCCGCCCGACTTCATTGCAGTCACAATATGTTCTGAACCTTCAAGTTCAATCTCGCCATCAATCAGTGCAGATAATTGGTCTTTCATTGTTTTACCTCTAAAGTCTTTACCAGCGTTTATTTTCTGGTGTATCTAATAACGGATGCAACTTAGCAGCAATCGTTTCTCGTGCTCTAAATATACGAGAACGTACTGTGCCAATTGGGCATTGCATAATATCTGCAATTTCTTCATAACTTAATCCTTCAAGCTCACGCAATGTAATGGCTGTACGCAACTCTTCTGGCAACCCTGCTACAGTATCATTCACTGTCTGGCCAATCTCTTTCGCCATTAGCGCAGTTTCTGGTGTTTCCATACTACGCATCTCGCTACCACCTTCAAAATTTTCAACATCTTCAATCTCAACATCTTGTAACACTTGTGGTTTTCGCTTCAACGAAACCAAATAATTTTTAGCCGTATTCACGCCAATACGATAAAGCCAAGTATAAAAAGCACTATCACCTCTAAAGTTATGCAATGCACGATAAGCTTTAATAAATGATTCTTGCACAATATCTTCTACTTCAGCTTGATCGCGCAACATGCGGCTAAGCAAACGCCCAAGCTTACGATGGTATTTTTCAACCAACAGTCCAAAAGCTTTTTTATCCCCTGCCTGCGCACGCTCTACTAATACCTGGTCAAGCTCACGGTTACTAGCCACAGGCTTATCATTTGGCTTATCTGCCATCAAGTTGTCGCTCCCTATTTTTATTGGCCCAACATCGTTAGTATACGACTTTAGCGCCGGTTCTACGAAACTCGTACGAGACAATTCCTCAATTTTTTTCGTGTACAGCATACTTTCTCCCAAACCAAACTAAAATGTTAAGTACCTTTTATCTTTACTAGCCTAAGTATAAAGACACGGTTAAACTATTATTAGTTCACTCATTCTTCATCATTTATTATGGCGCAACAATTCGACACTCTCATCATCGGTAGCGGTTTAGCAGGCCTCACGCTCGCTTTACAATTAGCCGATCAGAAAAAAATATGTCTAGTAAGTAAGCGTGAAGTTAGCGATAGTGCCAGCAGCTGGGCACAAGGCGGCATTGCGGCAGTGCTCAATCATGATGATTCAATTGACGCGCATATTAAAGACACGTTGATGGCTGGTGCAGGGTTATGTAATAAAGACATGACCCGCATGGTTATTGAGCATGGGCGTGAAGCCGTACAGTGGTTAATTGACTTAGGTGTAGAATTTACCCGGGAGGCCGATGATAGCAAATACCACCTCACGCGTGAAGGTGGCCATAGCCACCGCCGCGTCATTCATGCCGCAGATGCAACAGGTAAAGCTGTGCAAAACACGCTCGGGCAAAAAGTACGCGCGCATCCAAATATCACCATATTAGAAAACCATATTGCCGTTGATTTAATCACCACAACAAAACTCAATAAAACTAAAAAAAATAAATGTTTAGGTGCCTATGTACTTGATATTGCTTCAGGCAAAGTGATTACCATTGGCGCACAACAAACAACACTTGCTACAGGCGGCGCAGGTAAAGTTTATTTATATACCACTAACCCAGATATCAGCACTGGCGATGGCATTGCCATGGCTTGGCGGGCAGGTTGCCGTGTCTCTAATATGGAGTTTGTACAATTTCATCCAACATGCTTATTTCACCCGCACGCAAAATCATTCTTAATTTCCGAAATAGTCCGTGGAGAAGGTGGCTTACTCAAACTGCCTGACGGCACGCGATTTATGCCCCAGCATGATGAGCGTGCAGAGCTCGCATCACGTGATATTGTTGCGCGCGCCATTGATTTCGAAATGAAAAGATTAGGTTTAGATTGTGTTTATTTAGACATCACGCATAAATCACCTACCTTTATTAAAGAGCACTTTCCTACAATACACAAACGTTGCTTAGAACTGGGCATTGATATCACAACCTCGCCGATCCCAGTTGTGCCAGCGGCACATTACAGCTGCGGCGGTGTGATGACAGACAATAAAGGCCAAACTGACATTGAAAACTTATATGCCATTGGTGAAACCGCTTGCACAGGTTTACACGGTGCCAACCGCTTGGCCAGCAACTCATTACTAGAATGCTTAGTATTAGGCCGTGCCGCTGCAGCGCATATATTAAAAGCTAAAACACACGCCATGCCAGATTTGCCTTACTGGGATGAAAGCCGCGTGACTGATGCCGATGAAGAGGTACTCATCACCCACACATGGAATGAGCTACGCCGCTTTATGTGGAATTACGTTGGCATTGTCCGCACCGATAAACGCTTGAGCCGCGCCATGCATCGCATTCATATGTTGCGAGACGAAGTGCACGAGTTTTATAGCAACTTTAGAGTCAGTAACAACCTAATCGAACTACGTAACTTGCTACAAGTGTCTGAGCTAATTGTTAAAAGCGCAATGGCGCGTCAAGAAAGCCGCGGTTTGCATTACAGCAAAGACTACCCTGAGTTGCTACCTGAGGCAAAGCCAACAATACTAGAACCTGGTGCCAACTACAGCCTATTAGATAATAAGCACGGTCACTAAATGCGCTTTATTACCGGCTTATTACTAGCTTTTTGTGTTAGCGCACACGCTGCACCTAATATCACTTTTTTTTACGATGGTGATACGGTTAAGGTTAAAGAAGGATTAAAAAAATACAAATTACGTATTGGCGGTATCGATGCACCTGAACGTAACCAAATCTATGGCAAAAAATCACGCCGTGCACTAATGAACCTATGTAAAAATACCGACATACTCATTATTATTACTGGTAAAGATAAATATCGCAGAAAAATAGGAAACATTTATTGCAATCAGCAAGACGCCGCAAAGTTTATGGTTAAAAATGGGCATGCATGGTTTTATAGCCACTTTTCGTCTGATATGTTCCTAGCGCTAAATGAAAAAAGCGCGCAAAAAAACAACTTGGGCCTATGGCAAAATGAAAAAGCAATTGCGCCTTGGGCTTGGCGTAAACTGCATAAAAACAAACCAACAAATTAGCTGTATTGACCGATAAGTAATTAATATCAATTTTAATCGCATAAAATACGGCTAATAGCCTGCAAAAAAATCTTAAACCGATTAAAATCTAATTTTATTTAACATTCACTTAACACCGCAAGGAAACAGCATGAAAATTGCCATGAACACCGTTGTCACCATGACATATGAACTTAAAAACAGCAAGGGTGAAATACTTGAAACAAGCAAAGAACCCGTCGCGTATTTACATGGCGGTTACGACAATATTTTCCCAAAAGTAGAAGAAGTGATGCATGACAAAAAAGTGGGCGATGTTGTAGAAGTGACGCTAGAACCAGCTGATGCTTTTGGTGATTACGATGAAAAGCTTGTACAAATTGAACCTGAAAGTGCTTTTCCTGAAAAAGATATAAAAGAAGGCATGCAATTTGAGGGTGAAGACGAAAAAGGTGAGGTGATTTTATACACGATTACCAACATCGCCGATGGCAAAGTTGTCGTGGATGGCAATCATCCATGGGCAGGTGAGCGTTTACTATTTACAGCCACCATAACCGAAGTACGCTCAGCCAGTGGCGAAGAAGTTAGCCATAAACATGTACATGGCGCCGGCGGGCACCACCATTAATTTAAACAAATCAAATAGAGGAAAGGTTAGGTATGAATAAACAAGAATATGCAGGTTTTTGGATTAGAACAGCAGCAGCTCTAATAGATTCAATATTAATTTTAATTATTATCACACCTGTCCTCTTAGCTATTTATGGAGTAGATTATTTTAGTAATGAGTCTTTTATTAAAGGTTTTTGGCATTTCTCTCTAAATTACATATTCCCAATAATTGCTACCACTGTTTTCTGGATTTACAAGTCTGCCACCCCTGGTAAACTAGTCAATAACCTCACTATTGTTGATGCTAAAACTGGTAGGAAACCTTCTAATAACCAATTCATTGGACGTTGTTTTGCCTACTATGTTTCAGTGATTCCACTCATGCTCGGAATAATATGGATAGGCTTCGATAAACGCAAACAAGGATGGCACGATAAATTAGCTGGCACGGTGGTGATAAAAAACAGCCAAATAGAGCCAGTGAAATTCGAGGGTTAACAAAACCTCAAAAATTTAGTAGCGTTATGGCCACTAACGCTATAACGCATTGATGCTAAAAAAATTCCATGCAAAAATCAAAGCTCACTAAAGAGGAATACAAAAGAGCTTGGACCAACCCTTTGGGGCTGGCACTGCTTACTTATTATCTTGTCATGGCCGTCATTGGGCTCCTCATCCCTGACAACATCTTGTCCAATTACACATGGGCACGGGATTTTTCAGATTTTATGGCATCTGTCGTGCCACAAATAGACCGCATTACTGCATTAGACATCAAGCCCGATATCAATCGGTTTTATTTTTCAGTGTTGTGGGCAGGTAGCCCTATATCCTTTTTTATTTGTTCTTGGCTAGTTTTCAATGGCCGCAAGCAAAATCACGCTATTTGGACAATGCCATTTAGCCAGGCTTGGTACCGAATAGTTATTATTGTTTTAGCAATCGTATGCGCCTACTTTCTCTGGTCGGTTAACCCTACATCCCGCCTGATTAAAACTATGCTTCTAAATGGATTTGGACGTGGGTTTTATGCTCAAATTATTTTCAACCTTGGCATGGTGTTTTTTCTAGCGGCGCTAGCCATTTGGATTCACGGCTGGCTGACAGGCTATATCCCACGCAACATTAAGGCACAAAATCTAAAGAAGCAGCAACGTGGCTGAACCAACAATGCCCGTAATTAATATTGGCAATGTTTATCATTACAATGCAAAACAAAAATACTGACTATGCAAGAGCAACTTGAAACACTTAACGCAACAAACGTTATCAACGCATAGATGCTAAAATAATTCCATGCAAAAATTTACAAAAACTAACTTTAGTAAATTGTGGAACGACCCATTCATGAAAGTTATATTGGGATATTACGTTATCATGATGATAGTAGCATTTTATATCCCTGACAATATTCTTATCAACAATGCATGGGCTCGTGACTTCTCAGACTTTATGGCATCAATAGTGTCGCAGATAGACCGTATTACTGCGCTAAATATCAAACCTGATGTGAATCGATTTTACTTTTCAATATTATGGATGGGCGTATTCCCATCTTTTTTTCTTTATCTTTGGGCTTTTATCTATGGGCGTAAATACAATTACCCTATTTGGACAATGCCGTTTTCTAAAGCTATATTTTATATACTTGCCAGCTTGATAATTAGTATCTATATAATATTATGCATACCTGATGTAAATCAGGTAACAAACAGACAAACATACTTTATATTAGCCACCCCCCTTGGGAGAAGTTTAGGTGGTGCTGTTTTTGTATATGCATTACCGATCTGCTGGGCAATTATAGCAACAATATTCTTCGGTTGGTTAACGGGCTATATCCCGCGTAACATTAAGGCACAAAATCTAAAAAAGCAGCAACATGGCTGAACCAACAATACCCGTGATAAATATTGACAATGTTTATCATTACAATGCAAAACAAAAAATACTGACTAAGCAAGAGCAACTTGGCACTTATGACGCAAATAGCGAGATAGCAATGAGTGCAGTGCCACGCAAGCGTGTTGAAACCAATGGCATACTATCAGGCCAGTCTGCAGCAATCATAGCTGGTCTCGAGCAAGGCGCTGAAAATGATCTGCAAAAAATCGTCAAAATAGCAAAACACATCGGACCCACTGCTAAGATGGCAGGTGCAGCCAACGATGTACATAACCTTGGCCAACATGTCATCCAAGGTAACGGCGCGGAAGTAACAACAGAAAGCCTAAATGTTGCAGGACAGGCCGGAGGCGCTTGGCTTGGAGCGGAATTTGGTGGCGTTTTTGTTGGTAGTGCATATCCACCTGCAGCACCTATAGGCGCTGTAATTTTTGGTGGGATTGGTGCGTATATCGGCGGAGAAAAGACCAAAGAACTCGCTACCAAACTCACTGGGGGTGAATACCCCGACTTAATGACCCCGCCACCCTATCCACCAAATAATGTGGATATTCAGCCAACCATTACCACTGAAAAAGGCCGCGACTATGCATTAGTTAGCATGGAAGGGCAATATCATTGGTATGGCATTGTTGATAACAGCAACTTGATGCGCCCTAGCCGGTTTGTTAGCATTATGTCAGGGCAGAAAATTTACGAGCTTACTGATTCTTACTTAAAAGCAGCTGGTTTTGAAGCACAAGTACTAGACAAAATTAACTTAGTAAAAATAGAAGCTGATGCATTAAAAGAACAAACTGCACGAGACATAAAACTGCGTGAAGAAGTCGCTAAACAGGCAGAAATTGAAACAAAGATAAACAATATTAAACAAGGCAAAGCACCCGATAATAGCGAACTAGGGAAGCTTGCCTATGACAGTAGTGGCGCTTCAATATGGATACATGATGTACAAAACAAGCGCTTTGTTTATGTCGGCACATCAAATACTGAGCTAGGCGCTGTTAGTGTAGAAACGTATTTTGATGAAAAAAATGGCTCACCATTAGGTGGCAAGATATATGTACCAGATGGAAAAGGTAGCCATAAAATTACGACTTACAAAACTGAAAGATCACCTAACAATAAACATGAAGACTCAATCATTAATGGTGAAGAAACAAGTACTAGTCACACAGACAAAATGAGCCTACGTGTTGAGAACCTAAAAATGGCCTATGCATTCACTACCGAACTTCCCATTAATGCAGTAAAAAATCACGCGCCACTTGCAGAAACCTATGTGGCACAGGCAGCTTTTATCCAACAGATTGCCACGATGAATATTTCATCAGCAATGAAAACAACTGCATTAAATCACTTTAACGATAAAGCAGCTAACAATATCGCTGTTGGTAATATCCCTAAAGTGCAAATTAATTCAGAGCCAACCAATCAAGTGTTTCAGTCAGAAATGGATTATGATGTTGAGTCCTAATTGATTCCTTAAGTTTAAGTGTTCAACTTAAGCCTATAACAAACGCTTAAGCGCATACAATAATTCTAAAGCTTGTTTAGGTGTTAAATCATCTGGCTGTACAACTTCCAACTCATCCACTACTGGATGTTGCAGTGCAACTTCTGGGCTAGCATCAGCCGCAAACATATCAGGCTGGTCTTTATTATTTTGCAGCACTTGGTTATTTTCTAACTGCGCTAATTTTCTTTTCGCAGCTGCCACCACTGATTTAGGGATACCTGCTAACTGTGCAACTTGTATACCATAGCTTTGGTTGGCTGCACCCGCTTCTACTTTGTGCAAAAACACAATAGTCTTGTTATTAGCCTTGTTATTACTAGCACCGTGCTCCACTGCATCAAGGTGAACATTGGCGGCCTGTTTATACTCATCGGCAATACGCGTTAATTCAAAATAGTGCGTAGCAAATAAGGTTAGTGATTTATTTTTTTCAAGCAATTGTTTCGCTACCGCCCAGGCTAAACTTAATCCATCAAACGTACTTGTACCTCGGCCTATTTCATCTAACAACACCAGGCTTTTGTCTGTTGCATTGTGTAATATATTAGCTGTTTCCGTCATTTCCACCATAAAGGTTGAGCTGCCACCCGCCAAATCGTCAGAAGCACCTATTCTGGTGAAGATGCGGTCAATTTCGCCGATGTTAGCAACATTTGCAGACACAAAACAACCACAATAAGCTAACAAGACGATAATGGCTGTTTGCCGCATATAGGTCGATTTCCCGCCCATATTAGGGCCTGTAATCAACAATAGCTGACGATAAGTATTTAAGCTTGCATCATTGGCTACAAATGGCTGTGTAATACTCTCGACAACTGGGTGACGGCCACCCATGATTTCTAAGCTACTTTCTTGCACAAAGTTTGGCTGCACATAGTTAAGGCTAATCGCTCGTTCAGCAAAACAACTTAGCACATCTAAACTGGCTACCGCTCCTGCGTTGGTTTGCAGTTGCAATATAAATTGCGTGAGATGATCTAACACTTGTTGATACAGCATTTTTTCACGCGCTAATGCACGCTCATTTGCGCTTAACACTTTATCTTCAAATGCTTTAAGTTCTGGCGTAATAAAACGCTCTACATTTTTTAATGTTTGACGACGTCGATATTCTGTTGGTGCATTTTCAGCTTGTGCGCGGCTAATCTCAATATAAAAACCATGTACGCTGTTATATTCCACCTTTAGATTAGTTAGGCCTGTACGCTCTTTTTCAGCAGCTTCATACTGTAATAAAAAATCACCGTGATTCGTTTGCAATGTCCGCAACTCATCTAGCTCATCATCATAACCATCGGCTATCACCCCGCCCTCGCGCAGCAGCGTTGATGGCTCCGCCTTAATTGCCTCGGTCAATATCTTCACAGCTTCTGCAGGGCTTTGTAAATGCTCACTCAGTGTTGCCAGTAAGCTCACTTGGTTACCAGATAATAAGCTTTGTAAAGCAGGCAACTGATTTAAGCTATCGCGTAATGTTGATAAATCACGCGGCCTTGCTGTTTGCAATGCAACACGCGCCGTAATGCGCTCAATATCCGCAATTTGTCTTAATGTTGTATGCAGCGCCGCATGTTGATCATTTTGCATCAGTAGCGCGACCGCTTCATGTCGTTTGGCCACTAACACGCCATCACGTAAAGGATGATGCAACCAATGCCGCAGTAAACGTGCACCCATGGCCGTTTGCGTGGTATTGAGTAATGAATAAAGCGTTGGTGAGGCTTCACCACGTATGGTGATGTCAATTTCTAGGTTACGTCGTGTTGCCGCATCTAGCTGAATATACTGGCCGCTTTGCTCAACACTTAAGCCGACAATATGTGGCAGCGCAGTGCGCTGTGTATGTTTCACATATTCCAATAATGCGCCTGCCGCTGCTACGGCTGCTGTTAGTTCAGCACAGCCAAAGCCACTTAAATCGCGCGTATTAAATTGCTTACTTAAAAGCCCAATCGCACTGGTAGCATCAAATTGCCACGCCTCTAGCTGTTTTTTTGCAGCTTTATGTTGGGTAATTGCAGCGTGTGCTGCATCGTCTGCACAAACAATCTCTACTGGGTTAATCCGTGCCAGCTCTTGTGCTAATTGACCAATAGCAATCTCACTTAATACAAACTCACCTGATGCTAAGTTTAATCGTGCAAGGCCTACTAAACCCTCTCCGAAGCAAATACTCAGTAAAACATTATCACGTGTTTCATCCAGCAAAGCTGTATCGGTTAACGTACCTGGCGTCAGTATGCGTGCGATGGCTCGTTCTACCGGTCCTTTGGCTGTCGCAGGGTCACCCACTTGTTCACAAATCGCCACCGCCTCACCTAGTTTTGTCAGCTTAGCTAAATACTGCTCTGCTGCGTGGTAAGGCACACCCGCCATTTTAATTGGCTCACCATTACTCTTACCGCGATGCGTTAAACTAATACCGAGCAAGCGTGATGCCTTTTCAGCATCCTCAAAAAACAACTCATAAAAATCACCCATACGAAAAAAAAGCAGCATCTCAGGATGCTGCGCTTTTAACGTCAAATATTGACGCATCATAGGCGTATGTTTTTCTAAATTCATCGATCGGTAAATAGCTTAGTTACTCAGAAACAAAGCTTAGAGGAAAATGCGATTAGCGACAACAATAAAACGCTTTTTTTAAAATTAAGGTTCTATTGTTAGCTGTTTTTACTGATCTTCGAGTGCCACATATTGGCGTTCACCAACCCAAACCTTAAGAACCAAGCTGGCTGACCCCTTAATTTCTTTTTTATTACTTTCATAAGCCACATATTCTGATACATTGTCAGAAATACAAAAAAATACGTATATGAAAAACAATCTAAAAATAAACTTAACTACTCTAACTAACTTATCAATAATTCTATGGATATTGTCGTTAGCATTAAATGGACTCACCTTAGGATACAACGGCAGTGAGGAACTTAGGGGATTAGAAATTCTTGTTATGGGTTGGCTATCACCTTTAGCATTTAATTTTGCTTGGTATGCAAACGTATTTTATATATATGCAATCATAAACCTACGAAGCAATGAAATTGTTACCTTATCTCCAATGATAGCAATTATTCTTTGTTTTGATATGTTTCGCTTGAATGAATATATGATAAATGAAGCAGGTCATACTACTATTGTGTATGGTTATGGCTGGGGTGCAATTTTATGGTTGCTTTCAATCTTCCTCCTGCTAATCGCTGCTGGTGCAAGATTAAAAAATGAAGGGAAGCAAACAGAAGACTACTCTGTTGGCGTAATGATGCAAAGAGTAGGTTCAGCAATTTTATTAATTACTGTTCTTCTAACAGGATATTTTGCAATTCATGATAGGTTAATAGCAAATACAACTGAATCTAACAATATTAGTGGAATTGCATTTAAACGTATTAAGGTTTGTAGTGTTTCAGAAACACCTGTTATTGAGCCAATAAAAAACTTTTCAGGCACACTTATAATCCAACTTAATAGAGACCCAAAAACTAGACAGCATCCGTCACGTGCAGGATATCCATTTGAACAACGTAGCGAGTTAATTGAATGGGGAATTACAAATGTAATTATTCGTAGTGGTGGTATAACTCCTAAAGAGTATGGTGTTGTTACGCCTTTAGACTTAAAAGTTAGCTCTGGGGCTGTTTTATATGTATATGAAAATTATTCAAAATCAATAAATATAATCTTAGTGGAAGATAATACAAATCGAATTGTTTTTAATCATACGTGGCAAAGAGAACCGTATCCCGTAAATAAAAATCATTATTGTCCTGACTACAAATCGTTTCCACAAAAGAACGAGCAACCTAGGAAGATGTTAATGCAAGCATTAGGCTTATCTAATTAATATATACAAGCGAAAAAAATAAAAATAATTAGAGTGAGTGCAAAATAGAATCTAGATGCCCTCACTTTCATCATCGTCCTACCCTAAGCAAATATACCGCATACGCCCCAAACAGCACAAAACTAATCAGCCCTAATTGCGGCAGGGTTAAGCCTAAAAACGTCCAATCGATAGCCGCGCAATCACCTGTACCACGAAAGAGCAATTTAAAGGCTTTTTCTAACGGAAAATTTTCAAACATATAATCAAAACCTACACCACAGTCAGCAATCATGCTTTCTTTATTGGCTTGTAAGTACCAATGACGAATGGCGACCCCTGCCCCGCCCATGGCAGTAAGCACTTGTAATGCGGCAAACACTTTTTTAAACACACTGGCTGGCGGAATAAAGGCCGCGATTAAAAACAACACGCCCAAGCTCATAAACACGATGCGCTGCGATATACATAAGGGACATGGCTCCAACTTGTATTGGGTTTGAATGACCAATGCCAGTGCTACAAGACCAAAACACGCGGCAAAACCTAGCAGATAACCTTTTTTACCTTTTAACAGTTGAAATATACATTGATTCATTATGTTACTCATTAAAAATTTCCTAATTATTAACTAATGCTGATTGTTAACTAAATAATAGCCTAAATATATAGTTAAGACTTGTTCATTAAAACCAAATTGTAATGGATAATAAACCCTATGGTAGCTTCTGACACCTTTCCCCTACAAAAAATTCTTAGCGTTAGCGAATTAAATCATTTAGCACGCGAAGTGTTAGAAACTAGCTTTCCACTTTTTTGGATATCAGGTGAGGTTTCTAACTTTACCCGTGCGGCTAGTGGCCATTGGTACTTTTCACTAAAAGACTCTTCAGCACAAGTACGTTGCGTGATGTTTAAAGGTCGTAACAGCCATATAGATTTTATGCCGCGTGAAGGCGATAACATTGAGGCGCGTTGCACAGTAACGCTTTATGCCGCACGCGGTGATTTTCAACTCACCGTTGAGTTTTTACAAAAAGCTGGCTTAGGTGATTTATTTGAAGCGTTTGAAAAACTAAAGCTTAAATTACAAAATGAAGGTTTATTTGAACCTGCACAAAAACAAGCGCTACCACAGCACCCAAACACGATTGGCATTGTGACATCACAAAATGCTGCCGCATTGCACGACGTGCTCACCACACTCAATAGACGCAACCCTAATATAAATGTAATTGTTTACCCGACACCTGTACAGGGTAAAGGCGCAGCCGAAACCATTGCCCATGCTATTAATACGGCAGATAAAAGACAAGAAGTTGATACGCTGATTGTTTGCCGCGGTGGTGGCAGTATGGAAGATTTATGGCAGTTTAATGAAGAGATAGTCGCGCGCGCAATTGCACATTGCAGTATCCCCATTATTAGCGGGGTTGGGCATGAAACTGATTTTACAATATGTGATTTTGTGGCGGATGTTAGAGCAGCAACACCAACAGCTGCAGCAGAATTAGCTTGCCAAGACGCAAGCAACTTAAAACAGAAACTTGTGGGCTTAGCTAGCCAACTACAGCGCCAAATGCTATTAAGTATTACGCAACGTGAGCAAACATTGGATTTTTTAGCAAAGCGCTTACTATCGCCAACACAAAAATTAGCGACTCAAAAAGAACAACTCAAACAACTACAAAACCGCTTAACGTACACCATGCAGCAGCAATTACAAAAACACAAACAACAACATGCACAACTGATGGCTAGCATTGCACAACTTAACCCGCGCGCAGTATTAGCTAGAGGCTATGCCATCGTAAGCAATGGCAATAAGGCTGTTACCGATAGCGCACAGCTAAGCGTAGAGCAAATGCTTAATGTTGAATTGCATCAAGGGTCAGCCCAAGTAAAAGTCATTAAAAAAGATTAGCCATTGGTTCAACCATTTTTAAGTGTCATGCGTTAGACTATTGGTTTAGCTTTTCGTATTTGTTTAAGGAACTCAAATGAAAAAGATTATTGGCATACTATTTGTCAGCTTAACGCTGCAACTTAGTGGCTGTGCAACCACGACTAACAGCAGCGTCTCTGGTGTTAACCGCTCACAATTTCTGCTAATGCCGGCGGCAACTGTCGATAAAATGTCTGCGCAAGCTTACTCAGAAACACTGAGTAAAGCCAAAAGCAAATCTACACTGAATGTAGATAAAGCCATGTATAACCGTGTTAATGGCATATCTAAGCGGTTAATTGCACAAGTGGGGGTGTTTAGACCTGATGCAACTAAATGGAATTGGGAAGTCAACGTAGAAAAGAATGACCAGCTTAATGCCTATTGCATGCCTGGCGGGAAAATCATGGTGTTCTCTGGCCTTGTAGAAAAAATCAGCGCAACTGACGACGAGCTAGCCGCAGTAATTGGTCACGAAATTGCCCATGCCTTGCGCGAGCATGGTCGTGAGCGTATGTCACAAGCTTATGTACAACAATTTGGCTTGCAAGCATTGGCTGCTGTTGTGACTAAAGGGGCTAT
>VAPK010877264.1_pt1 | contig 32580 bp, 44 predicted proteins | sample 3395031 | NCBI WGS metagenome assembly VAPK01 (sample SAMN08290443, study PRJNA428436) | hydrothermal vent metagenome | isolation source: Deep-sea hydrothermal vent chimney 1 | place: Pacific Ocean: Juan De Fuca Ridge
TCAAGAAAAAGTCGAAGTTAAGAAGGAAGAGTATGATTATCGTATCCCCAATAAGGGTAAATTTGAATCAGATGAATCTTATGAGAAAAGGATTGAACTGATGGATTTAGTAAAGAAACGAAAATTAACTAAGAATAAAGAACAACGACAAGATATATCTGATAAAATTAAGACAACTAAAAGTCAATTGAAAAGTCTAAATGGTTCAGATAAATTTATTAATAAACTTAATAAAAATGTTGAAACTCCAAATGCAGACTTAGAAGAAGATGATGTTTTTAGGGCGGACAGAGAAAGATTAAAAGAACTGGGTGGTGCTACAAAAGAAGATGTTCAGAATATAATAAAACAAGAGATACTTAGTGGTGAAATAAAAAACACATTAGATAATTTTGTAAAAAGACATTCTGAATTAGATGATGAAGATGTTAGAGAAGTATTTTTTGACTTTGTTGAATCTAATTATAATTGGCAAAACAAAAGTGGTAAGGACTTAATGACAATATTAGAACTTGCTAAGGAAAGTATGTTTAAACCATCTGAGTCAATTCAGGAAAGAGTATTGAATGGGGCAAATGTCCAAGAAAAAGTTAATGCAATGCAATTTCCAGGTGGAACTGTAGCAAAACAAACTCTATCACCAGAAATACAAAAATCAGTTGATGAGTTAAAAGCAACTGGTATGTCTGAAGAAAAAGCACTAGAACTAATGTCTGAATAGAGATAGATACATTTTAATAAAATATGTCAGTAAAACAATCAACAGTAAAAAATACTAGAGAGTTGAAAACGTTGAATAAAGCTGCAAGTACCGTATTATCTAAAGATACAATTCTTATGATAACTGATGGTCTTGCTGTTCCAGCAACAAGTTCAACAGTAGTAGAAGATTTAGGAGGTATTTGTAATCAAGATATATCAGCAGCTGATGCTTTAGAGCAGGTTCCTGTTATTTCAATTGATAGTCAGGATACTTTCATCATAAATACAACAAATAATTCAGATGCAACACATAATAATCAAGTTATGGTGCTAACTGATGAGTCAACAGTAGATAATACTGGGACTACAAGTGCAACTGGAATTATCGTTCAGGTCGAACCTTATGGAGCAGCAGCAGACAAAAAAATTGTCGCTCGTTTTGTAACATTATAATTAACTAATAATTTATTAATAATTAATTAATAAATAAATAATATTTTATGACAGGAACAATTAATGACTATGCTATTATAGTAAACAATGTGGTAAAACACATTGCACCTAAAACAGCACCAACAGTAAAACCAGAATATCTTGATTTTATGTATAAAGTAGATGGAAGTGAACGAATTTATACAGATACTGGAATAACTGGATTGGGAATGGGTGAAATAATCCCAGATGGAGGAATCGGAGGTTCTGATGCTCCAATACAGGGTTTTACAAAAAATTATGTTCAAATGCACTTTACAAAAAAGGTTCGTTTAACATTTCAAAGTAATTTCTTTCTTTTTGAAGGAGCAGCAGCTAAAATTAAAAGCTCTGTTAAATCAAAAATTATTGAAGGTAAAAACGCGATTGAACATGCAAAGAATTACCTTGCTCAATCTTTATTAGCAAATGGACATGGAACTTCATTTACATGGACACCTATAAATAATGTTGGAATCAATACTCCAATATCAACACTTGGTGCCGATGCTGTTGAATTTTGGTCAGCTATCCACCCTAGAGAAGATGGTGGTGTAGTATGGACAAATGTTGTAACAGATGGAGCAACTCCTTCTCCAGAATTTAGTTATACTGCGTTATTGGCAGCTAGAAGGATTCATTCTTTGAAAAAAGATGGAAGAGGAAATCCTCTTATTTCTCAATTAGATACTTTAATTTGTCGTTCAGGTTCAGCTACAGCTCAATTTGCAAAGACAATAAAGGCAACTATTGATAAAGGACTAGCTCCATCTCAAACAAATATATTCAATAATGCTCCAGCTACAGATACGTTCAAAGTAGTTGAATTGTCTGCATATGAGAATTTAGGGATGACTGGCCTCATGTGGGGTATGTTTGATTCAAAAATGATGAATGAAGATTATGGTTTCAAATATGTTGAAGCATTACCAACTCGTGCAGAACCTGCAGTAGTTGATTTACTAGGCAACCAAGATCTTGTTTTGAACTTTAACTCTCTAGCAGTAATGGGCGCCTCTGATTTAAGAGGATGGATGTGGAGTGTCGGAGATGGAAGTAGTACATAAATATTTATATCTGTCAAGTAGTGCTACAAAGTAGTAAATATTCTATAATAGCACTATGAGACAAATAAAAAAATGTGCGAAATGTAAAAAGATAGATAATTGAAAAGAAAATAAATTGTAGTTAATTTGATTGGGATAATTAGGAAAAAGATTTTTGAGAGAGATGATTATATCTGTAAACAATATTGAAGAAGAAAGCTTGGAGATAGAGTTATACTAAATGTTCATCACATTAAAGCGTTTGCTACACATAAGAAATTACGATTTGTTGATTCAAATGTAATAACCTTGTGTACAGTCTGCCATTACAATCTATAGTTTATCTTAAGGGGGACTGATTTATTCGGTCCTCCAATAAGGTAAACAAATTATTATTTATTATTAAATTAACTATATAAAATTATGCTAACAAATGTACATGAAAGAAAAATACAAATTCCAGTTACAGCACCAATTGGGACAACTATTATAATCTCTCCAGTAGAGAATGCTTGGATTTATATTCATGAAATAATGGGAGATTTAGCTTCTGCTGGAACTCTTGTTATTAAAACAGGGACAACAACAGTAGCCACTTTAGCCCTTGACGCAGGACAAGGAATAACTTTAACAGATGAACCTGGGGATGGTGGAGTTTCTCGTTTTAAATGTAAACCAGGCGATGGATTCTCTTTTGTAATTACTGGTGGAGAATTTAATGGAACTATTGATTATTCGTTAAGATATTAAAATAATTATGGAAGAAATAACAACGACTGAACAAAAAAAGCAACTTAAAACATGGGCTCAAAAAAGAGATGCTATTTTATTTGAAATTTCTAACCTAAATATAAAAAAAGAAAAATTAACTAAATCAAATAAAGAAATTAGTATTTCTAATTCAGAAATTAATGATAAAATAAATAAATCTATTGGAAGGATAAGTGAATTAAAAAAGAATGAAAAAAAAAGTTCTCATTTAGTAGAATTAGAAACTCTCAATATAATACTTAAAAAAGAAAAATTAGAAAGTTCTGTTGCTATTTTAAATAATGAAATTTCTGAATTAGAAAATAAAAAGAAATTATTAGTTGAAAATATTAAAATACTTAATGACAATAAAATTATCAAAGAAGATGGAATTAAACTTATTGATAAAATTTCGAATAATATAGTTACAATTAATAATGAAAATTTGAATAAATTTAATTCTTATTCCTCTGTGCTTATAAAAAGAATAAAGGAATTAACAGAATTAAGTACAAAAAATATAGATAAACATAATATTATATTAGATAAAATTCCATCGTTGTTTGTCGAGCTACAAAGGAAATCTATTGATAGGGAAGTTTTAAAAAAGACTAAACATATTTAAAATTATATGGGATATTTAGCTAATAAAACAAAAGATGAAAATGACTTAGGATATTTTGCAACAGAAGCAGATTTAATTGCTGCATACCCAGTTGGAGCACCAGGTTATTTTGCGTTAGTTGGTTCTACTAATTCAATTTGGGTATGGGATTCTAGTACAAATGCTTGGGTTGATTCTGAGGTTCCAGGACCGCAAGGACCAACAGGTCCAACTGGTTATACAGGATATACAGGGGCTGATTCTTATGTTACAGGTCCAACAGGTTATACAGGATATACAGGTGCTGATTCTTCTGTTGCTGGTCCAATTGGAGCAACTGGGTATACTGGGTATACTGGGTATACTGGGTATACAGGATATACAGGAGAAATAGGTTTACCCTCAACTGTTACTGGTCCAACTGGGTATACAGGATATACAGGAGGAATAGGTTTACCCTCAACTGTTACTGGTCCAACTGGGTATACAGGATATACAGGAGGAATAGGTTTACCTTCAACTGTTACTGGTCCAACTGGGTATACAGGATATACAGGAGGAACAGGTTTACCTTCAACTGTTACTGGCCCAACAGGTTATACTGGGTATACTGGATATACAGGTGGAATAGGGTTGCCTTCAACTGTTACAGGACCAACTGGTTATACAGGATATACAGGGGCTGATTCTTATGTTACAGGTCCAACAGGATATACTGGGGCTGATTCTTATGTTACTGGACCAACAGGTTATACAGGATATACAGGTTATACAGGGGCATCAGGAATTTCTGGTATAGCATGGGGAGCAATTACTGGAACTCTTTCGGATCAAGCTGATATACAAACTGCTCTAGACTTAAAAGAAGATATTGCTAATAAAGTTACTGCTTTTTCTAGTCCAACTGATATAGAATATCCTAGTGCTAAATTAGTAAATGATACTTTTGATAATATAGAAGAAACAAGATTTATCAATGGTTTTGATTTACAGAAACCAACACAAAATGGAACATTAACTTGGAATGATACAACTAGAACATTAACTATAGGAAAGGGAACTGAAACAAATTATATATTCTGGGCAAATTCAGTAAAGTTTATAAAAACAGCCGATGAAAGTATTGCTATTCCTGATATTACTGGAGTATATTATATTTATTATGATGCTACAGGAACACTTCAATATGTCTTAGAAGCTTCTGTTACTGATGATATTTTCTTTAATGATGCTTTTATAGGAATGGCTTACTGGAATGCAACAACAGGACACGGTCTTGTAAGAAATAAAAGACACGGTGTAAGAATGGACTCTTCAACTCATAAAACTTTACACGATAGTTTTGGGGCTACTTATATTAGTGGTCTTAATATTGAAGGATTAACCTCTGGTGGAACAACCTTTAATCAAATTAACTCAGGGAAGATAAGAGATGAGGATATTTTACATAGTATACTAGCTCAAACAACTGTAAAGCCATTATATCGTTTAGGAACAAATGGAGAATGGACACTAGGCACAGCTTCAAATAATGTTGGTTTTAATATAGGTGGAACTTATGATGTTTGGAACGAAAATACAGGAACTACTTGGCAACTAACAGAGGGAACTGCAACAACTGATTTCTTTATTCATTTCTTTGTTGCTATGCCAACATTTAATGATGATTCTATTTTTGAAATTATAGGGCAGAATGCTTATTCTACAAGAAACAATGCTAGGAATGCGATAGATACAGAACTATCTAAAATAGATAAAGAGGGATTACCAGCTGGGGAGTATCTATGGTTATATGCTATTATTGTTAAAAGAGATGGAACATTACAAACTATTGACGGAACTAATTTGATTTATGACTTAAGAGAAACTAAAGGAGTTGGTGGTTCAAGTGCTATTTCTCAAGTTGCTGGTGATATTAACACCGATGTAACTAACTTTAATGGAGTATTAAGTTCAGCTGATACAAATGTTCAGTTAGCATTAGACACTATTGATGATATTACAACTAATGATGTTCCTGTTTCAACTGATAAGAATTATGTTACTGACGCAGAAGCAGTAGTTATAGGAAATACAAGTGGAGTAAACACAGGAGACCAAGATTTATCTGGTTTTGTTCCATATACAGGAGCTACTTCTGCTTTAGATTTAGGAGAAAATAATCTTATAGTTAATACCAATCAACTTTATGTTGATACAAGCTCGGGCAACGTCGGCATTGGGACGACGAGTCCACAGGCTCTCTTAGACTTAGGTCTAGCAGGAACAACCTTAGGAGTAGTAAGACTTGCAGGTTCAACTTCAGGAAATGTATCTTTGCAACCAAATGCAGTAGCAGGAACTGACATTATTTTAACACTTCCAGCAACAACAGATACTCTAGTAGGAAAAACAACCACAGAAACTCTAACAAATAAAACCCTAACAGACGCAAAGTTTATAACCTCAGTAAATGCTCAAACTGGAACAACATATACTTTAGTCCTTACCGATAACTCAAAACTTGTAACTTTAGATAATGCTTCAGCGATAACTGTTACTATTCCAACGAACGCAACAGTAGCTTATCCAGTGGGAACTCAAATTGACTTAGCTCAAATAGGTGCTGGGGCTGTTACTTTTGCAGGAGCTTCTGGAGTTACTATCAATTCAAAAGGTGGAAATCTTTCAATCAACGGACAATATGTAGGAGTGTCTCTAGTCCAGACTGCTACTAATGTTTGGTTATTATTAGGAGATTTAGCATAATGTTTACTTTAGGAATAATTGGATATAGTGTTGCAGGAGCATTACCTTTCGGGTTGTTTGGTGGAGGGTATGCTAGTAGTATTACCGCCTACACCGACAAATACACCTACTCTGGAGATACAGTAGTTGCAGGGACAGTGTTAGGAGATGCAAGATATTATTTAGCAGCAACAGGAAACTCTATCGAAGGTATATTTGGTGGAGGGCAAGATGGGGCTCCTACTGTTTATACTGATATTTACACCTACTCTGGTGATACTGTCGTCGCAGGGACAGTGTTAGGAGATGCAAGATATTATTTAGCAGCAACAGGAAACTCTATCGAAGGTATATTTGGTGGAGGATATACTTCTTCTTATACAAATTCTGCCTACACCGACAAATACACCTACTCTGGAGATACAGTAGTTGCAGGGACTGTGCTGGGAGATGCAAGGTCGTATTTAGCAGCAACAGGAAACTCTATCGAAGGTATATTTGGTGGAGGGAAAGATGGGGCTACTACTGCTTATACTGATATTTACACCTACTCTGGAGATACAGTCGTTGCAGGCACATTATTAGGAGATGCTAGATATTATTTAGCAGCAACAGGTAACTCCACTCAAGGAATATTTGGTGGAGGGCATGATAGTAGTTACACTGCCTACACCGACAAATACACCTACTCTGGAGATACAGTAGTTGCAGGAACTGTGCTGGGAGATGCGAGAAATAGTTTAGCAGCAACAGGTAATTCAACTGAGGGTATATTCGGTGGAGGATATTATAATATCGCCTACACAGACATCTACACTTACTCTGGAGATACAGTAGTTGCTGGAACTGTGCTGGGAGATGCGAGATATGGTTTAGCAGCTTGTTCATCAACAGCAAATGGATTGGTTTAATATAATAAAATTATGATTACAAAAAATCACAAAAAGAATACTAACTTCCAAATAGCTTATTTTCTAGTAGGTTCTTGTTCAACTCCAGACGGAGCTTATTCTCTATTAACAGATTTAAGAGAAGACAGACAATCCTCATTAAATGCTTACGAAGTTCAGAAATTAAAAAACGAAGCAAAAAAGATAAGAGCAAATAAACTTCTCAAAGGAGATGAAGCAGAAAAACTAGAAGGACAAGCTGATTTACTAGAGCTAGAACAGTCAGAGAAAACAGGAAAGGAGCTATACAAGTCAGCTCTTAGTGAAGTAGAGTTTATTGATAAGTGCCTTACAACCTTAGAGCCGATGAGAAAGTATAAAGACTTACCAGAAATAGAAGCTCACGAAGCTGCTCAATTAGACGAATGGAAAGGAGAGCTTATTAGGCGAGCAGAAAACTCAATGATAACCACAGGAGGAATACCAACAGACCATTTTAATACAATGAGAATGCACCCAGCATTTGCCACAGAAATATTGCCAAGAATAAATGAAATGACACAATTATTATTAACAAAGGGAGGTGCAGAGAAACTACAATCACAATTAAAAGGAAACAATTTTCAAGAGATTATTAAATTATTAGAGTAATTATCAATTAACCATTATTAAGATGAAAGATTTATTTAAAAACATAAACATATATTGGGTATTCGTAGGAGTATTTGTTACTCTGGTTATCTGGTATGCAAATACAAACACAACATTAGCAGATTTCAAAGTAACCCAACAAGATAATACTGTTCAAATAGAACAAAATACAAATACTATATTATCTCAAAAAGAAGATATTGGGACTTTAAACGCGAATGTTTTTATTATTTGTTCGCATTTAAATCTTAATTGTATAAAGCCGAAATAATATGATATATATAGAAAAAATAGTAAGCTCTGACCCTAGATTAAAAAGACATATTGAACACGATGATAGGAGCTGGGACTATAAGTTTAATACAACTGGGATTAAAATAGTTGATGTAGAACATAAAAGATTTATTCCTATTCTTGACCAAGGACAAATTGGAGCTTGCACTGGATTTGCTGGTATTGGTGATATAAATAGTCACCCATTTATTAGCAATCCTGATTCTTTTTATTCACCAGATCAAGCAGGAGCATATAAACTTTATTCTGACGCTGAAAAAATAGACGGTGGGATAGGATATCCACCTGAAGATAAAGGTTCAACTGGATTATCCATAGCAAAAGCATTAAAAAAACAAGGTATGATTTCGTCTTACCAACATACTTTTAATTTCAATGATACATTAAAAGCACTTGTTAAGTATCCCTTAATTACAGGAATGAGATGGTATGACGGAATGTTTAAAACTGACCCTGACGGAAGAGTAAGAATATCAGGCAAGATAGTTGGTGGACACGAAATACAAGCATATAAAATAGATGTAGAGAATGCTAGAGTTTGGTTTTATAATTCGTGGGGGAAAGATTGGGGAATAGACGGAAGTTTCTATTTGACTTGGGGTGATTATTTGAAATTATTATCTGATAGAGGAGACGCTACTGTTTTAATTCCAAATATAGAAAAAAACCCCAGAATTAAAAAAGGATTATTGAAAATTGGAAGTAAAGGTGCAACAGTAAAGGAACTTCAAACTCAATTAAATAACGCAGGTGCTGATTTAGTTGTTGATGGTGATTTTGGTCCTTTGACATCTCAAGCAGTTAAAAACTTTCAAGGGTCTGTTGGTTTAGTGGTAGACGGACTTGTAGGAAAACATACTTGGACTAAAATAGATATAGTTGAAATAATCTCTAGAATATCAATAATAAATGAAGTAGAACCTATGCTTAGTGTGGCTGTAGCAACTTGTGAGAGTAGTTTGGACCCTAAAGCAACACTTTATAATAAATCCTCAAATAGTATGGATAGAGGTCTATTCCAATGGAATGACTATTATCATAGAGATATTACAGACAAAATGGCATTTGACCCAATACAAGCAACGAAATTATTTTGTAAGGCAATTAAAAGAACTAAGTTACACGCCTATTGGTCAGCAAGTCAAAGGTGTTGGAGTAAAAGATTGCCACAAGATATTTTAGATAAGTATAATTAAGGTCGTGTTATTAATCAATTAATATAATTATTATGAACAATACATTTAAAAGATATTTAATTAGTACAGGAGTTACTTTTATAGCATCTTTCTCTTTTGTATTCTTTGGGATGATTTCATCTTCTAGTTTTCATTTTACAAAAGATGCAATTATAGCCATCTTTTTCTCAGCTGTTTTTGCAGGAGTAAGGGCTGTAGCAAAGGTAATTTACGAACTTGCAGCAAAAAGATTGAATAAATAAAAAAATTATAAAATAATTAAACAAAAAAATGGATTCATTCCCACAAATAACAATAAAACATAATATTGGAAATACGATTGAAATTCCAAATCAAATAGATAAGAAAGTATCTACTTATATTTCTAATAATATTTCAGCTGGTGTTTTGAATATTCCATCTGATAATACAAGTGATTTTACAGCAGGAGAAATATTGCTTTTATTGTCTTCTGTTGGAGCAGAAAATGCGGAAATAGTAAAGTCAACTTCCCATGATATAAGTTCTTTTGTGACAGAGGCGATTACAATGTATCATAGTAGGGGAGATCTTGTCACAGAATTGAAATATGACATGGTTGATATTTACAAAAGTTCTTCAATAAATGGAGTTTATGCACTTTTAGAATCAAACAAATTTCAAATAACTCAACAAAATACAGTAATATTTGATCCTGTTGGAGCAAGCACTGATTACTATAAGGTTCAATGGAAAAATTCAGTAACATTAAATTTATCTCAATTTTCTTCTCCAGTTAGTGTTTCATCTTATCCAATTAATTCAGTTGCAAATATAATATTTCCAGTATTAAAAGCGATGGGGATATCTACAAATGACTCAAAAATAAACGTAGAATTTTGTATTTCATCAATTAATGATGCAAGAAAATACACATCTGCTGAATTATATGGAATAAGACATGCATGGTTACAAGAATTTGAATTTCCTATTAAAGTTTTAGCTGGAACAAATTATGTTGAATTGCCTATTGACATTGATTTTAATTCAACAGACAGGTCAATGTTATCTGCTAGATTTTTGATAGGCAATATTGTCAAGTCTTATGATTTAACATATATAGATAAAAGGACATGGAATAATTTAGTATCATCTTCCTCTGGTGGAAGTATTTTAAGTGACGTATCGATAGGAGATATAGAAATTCAATTAGATAATGTTGGAGATTTTCCTGATTCAAATTCTGGTGTAGCATATATAGCTACAACTAATTATAACGAAAAAATTTTACAGATTGAATATACTTCAATAGATAAAACATTAAATAAATTAATTGGAGTAACTGGTATTACTCGTAATATAGCAACTGGAACAAAAGTATGGTCAGTTCCTGTTATAAATCAACCATCTTTTTTCACTGTGTATGATAATAAGATATATTTTGATTCAATAATCCCTGACTCAATGCAGGGGACTAATTTATATATTGATTATTATAAAAAATTGGAAGAAGTAACAAGTTTATATCAGGAATTACAAGAACCATATAGAGAAATATATAAATGGTATTTAAGATATTCAATTAAATATAGAAAAGATTTAACCCTTCCAACAAGTGATCCAGACCTAGTAAAATTTGAAGGTCTAGTTAAATCATTATTTAATAATTTATATACTGGTCAAAATACAACAATTATTACTAGTTAGAATAATAATGTCAAAATTAATAAAAGATATAAAAATACCATATCCAACAGAAGGAGTAATACGTTCTGCACAACTAGATGACACCGTTACCCCACAAAACTCAGTGCAACTTGCTGTTAATATGAATTTTGATAGGATCGGGGCAATGACATCAAGAGCAGGATTAGAAACTTTTACAGAATCATTATCTGGTAGTATTTCTAGTTTTGGGACGTTAAATATTCAGTCTAGTGGATTAAAAAGATTATTTGCTCAAGTTGGGAACGATGTATCAGTTTGGGATGGAACATCATGGACCCTTGTTAGAACAACAACAGTTTCAGATAAGGCAAGATATAGTCAGTGGCTTGATCATTTATATATGGTAAATGGTACAGATGAATTGGAGTGTTCTGATGGTGGTGCATTTTCAGCTATTCCTAATTTTATCCCAGCGACAACAATGCCTGTTGGTGAATTTGTTCAAGCTGGGTTTGATGGGAGAATTTGGATTGCAAATGCAGCGAATGATGCAATTTATTATTCTGATATTGTTCAATTCACCCCACCATCAACATTTTCTATCACATATGATTCTTCTAATTTTATAAGTAAATTTTCATCTCAAAATGGTGAATCAATAACTGGTCTTTGGAGAGTACCAAGAGCTCTTTTAATTTTTAAACAGAATCATATTTATCGTGTATACAACACTGAAAATGTTGATCCGTATCCAGCTTATAACGTTGGAACATACTCACAAGAATCAATAATTGAAACAAAAAATGGTTTATATTTTCATCATTCTTCTGGTTTTTATAAATTTGCTTATAATGGGCAACCAATTGAAATATCAAGAAGGATTATAGATTTTGTCAAAGCAATTCCTCGTTCTTACTATGAAAACGTTAAAGGGATATGGGATGGTCATGATGCAGTAGAATGGCATGTTGGACAAATAACGGTTGATGGTGTTGTTTTTAAAAGTTGTGTAATGAGATATTCTATTTCAACTCAAATTTGGACTATTTATGATTATCCAGATAATTATTTTACAGCAATGATAAGGTATGATGATGGTTCTGATTTAAATATGATAGCAGGAACATCAAATGGGGCTATATTAAAAATGGATATAGGCATATTAGATATTACTTCTCCAATTAATTATGAAATTATTGATAGATGGAGATCTTTTACAGAGATGTATGCTAATTCAAAGTCTGTTTCAGGTATAAATATTTTATCAGAAAATGCTGGTGGAACAATACTTGAATATCAAACAGAAAAGTCTACTATTAATAAATGGGAATATATTGATACAATTAATAATAAATATAACGCATTATTTCCAAATGCGAGTACTGATGATTTCAATATTATAAGATTTAGATTAAAAGGGATTAGTAAAGGTACACCAATTATAATTCATGGGATTGAGATATTATCATTACAAAATAAGGGTTTAGATGAAAATTAATGAAATTATCAGATTTAAATTTAAATAGGTTTCTTAAAAGAGTTTACACTGATCCGTCAACATTGGATGCTGAGACTGAATCTGTAAATGAGGATACTGTAGATAATCATATTTCTTCTGGTAATTCAGCAGAAGATGTAAATACAGGAACAATTGGTGTAAATGGTGAAAAAATTCAAGGAACTATTCCTAGTGATAGTTATGATATTTCATCATTAGGTTGGAATCAGACTTGTATTTTTGTATCTTCTAATTCAACTACTGTTAATTGGGGGAATGGTTCATTTGTGTCAGCTAAAGGTGATTCTTATCAAATAATAGCAGGTTCAACAGGGGTAATGTCAACAAGAACTTATGTTTATTTGAATATAAATATTTCAAAGACTGAATACCAACATTCTATAAATCCAAATGATGTTATTGGACCAGGTATAGTTCTAATACTAGTAGCGATTAATGATACTCCACGTTCAACTTTTACTCTTACACAAAATACCCAATTAGTATCTGATAATATTATTACAAATTCACTATCTTCAATAACTGCCAATTTAGGATCAATAACTTCTGGAGAAATAACTGGAGTTTTATTTAGAACTTCTACATCTGGCAAAAGAATTGAAATAACAAGTTCGCCATCAAATTTGATAAGTTTTTATAATGATTCTATTTTATATGGAACAATGGAAGTTACTTATGATTCAGTTTCAAATGCTGGTTATATAAAGATATTAGCTCAAGATACTGGAGCTGGATTGGAAATTGATAGTGGAACTGGTTCAAGTTATTTTTCAAGTATAAATATGTTTGGTAATGGTGGAAGTGTTTATTGTAATGGAAACTCAAGTAATTCTTACGCAGGACTTCAAGCAGAAGGTGGAGCTGGAACTTGTTCATTTGAACTTAATTCTTCTGGTGCTGGAACTACAGCAATAATATCTGGAACAAATTTCACTGTGCAAAATGGTTTTGGAATTTCGCTAGGAGGTGTTTTGAAATATTCATGGCCAACTTCTTCTGGTGTTACAGCAGTATATGGTACTGCACCAATTCAATCATCTGGAGGAAATACTCCATATATTTCATTAAATACAGCAGATTCTGGTTTTATATCTGATATTGGTAATATCCTAGATGTTAATTTAGGTGGAATGATGGGTACAACACTTAGGGTTAGGCGAGTTGATTCTAGTGGAATTGATGCTGGTTGGTATTTATTATATTTTAATTATGGATTATTACAATCAGCAACAATTAATTAAAATTTTACAAAAATAGTTAAGTAGTGTTATAATTATTAATAATAAGAAAATAAATTATGGATCAAGGAATAAAAAATTTACAAATTCAATTAAATCAAGAAGGAGCCAATTTGAAAGTTGACGGAATTTGGGGTCAAAATACCCAAATGGCATATTTACATTCAATTGCGAATAAATCAAGTGATATAAAAAAGAATAATACAATTTCATCTGGTATGCCATTTAGTGAAGAAGACCAAGCTAAGGCTTATAAAGATGCAATGAATGTCCTTGACCCTTATTATATTGCTAGACAGCAATACGATATGGCAAACACCAGTGATATTCTAAAACAAAAACAAGCCGGATATAATAATTTTTTAAGAACATCCTCAAATAATTTTATCGATAGAAAAAATACGTTAGATGAAAATGCAGCCAATAGGGGGGTTCTTTTTTCAGGTGGAAGAGTACAAAAAGAAAAAGATTTAGCAAATAACTTCTCGTCAAATCAAGCATTAAAGAAATCTGCTTATGGTTCAGATATATCAAACACATTAAGAGGGTTCCAATATAAATATGGAAATAATTCTCTTGGTGGTCTATCAAATTATTATAAATTAGGTGGTAATACATATAACCCTAATGTGGCTAGAAATGAAGTAAATTCTTCTGGATTATCGTCTATTTATAATCCAAATAGTTACAACTTCCAAGGAACAGTAAATAATGAAAAGAAGGCATATGCACAAGAAAGAGCTGCAGCTAAATTAAAGAATATGGCAAATAGAATAGTTCCATTTGGTTATAAAAATAAACTTTACTAATTAATTTATAAAATATATGTCAATACTATCAAATATAATTAAAGGAATACCATTAGGAAAATCAGGTATAAGATATAATCCAATAAGTATTTTAGGAGGTGGAATTTCTCTTTATCCCAAAAAACAAACATTGCCGAATGGTGATAGTTTTCAGGCAGTAACTTCTAAAATAAATACACCAGATTCAGTTCAGAATCCAACTAATATACAACAACCGGTTGCTAATCCTAATATAGTAAAAACATTTAATCAAACACAAAATACTGAAAATAATCAAAATCAGGTACAAAACCAAACACAAAAATATGAATCAGGAGTTCCTTCAAAGTATATTAATCCAACAACTGGGTCAATTTATTCTCCTAAGGATTATGCTGAAAAAATAAATACAGATAATAGTGGCAATGGAGATATTCCTCAATATGCTGGAGATGTTCTTACTCAAGGAGATCAATCAATTGGACAATTACAAGAAAGAGCTGCTGGGTTAAACAATGCTCGTAATGATATTGCTACTGGGACAACAGATCCGTACAAAATAACTAATAATTCTGGTATAGCTTATTCACCATTAGAAATGAAAGCGATAGAAAACGCCTATGCTGGTATTTATGACCCAGCAATAAATTCAGCATTAGCCAAATTAAATGCCAAACAAAAAAGAGATGAACAGGTTTTTAGAACAAATGAAGATATTCGTAGATGGAAAGCAACTAGTGGGTTTAGTGGTATTTCTAATAATAATTTCTCTAATACACAAACAAATAAAGGAGCTTCAAAAATGGGGATAAGTATTAATAATTTCAAAAATATTGACCCAGATTTAAAAAACTTTTTTATAAATACACCTAAGGCAAAAGATGTAGAAGGGGTACTTGGTCCAATTGGTGATACTGTTAATATGGATGCATTATTAAATGCTTATATAGACCAAGTAAAAAGCGGGCAAATGAAAAGTAATGATGTAAAAGATGATATAACAAATAGTTCCCTACCTAAATCAGTGAAGCATTACTTTATAACAAAAGTTCCAGGAGATAAAAAAGTTAATCCTAGTTATTTTAAAAGAGTTTGGGGTTATATAAAAAATGAATTTTAATTAAAATAAATAGTATAATATGTTTGATAAAAAAAATAATAAACAAAATAATAAACAAAATCCATTCAATCCAATTCCAATCCCAACTACTACATCAAGAAATGAATATATTCCTTCTATGCCTTTTGTTGAAGGAGGTGGAGCAAATACAACTGCTGGTATCTTATATAATACAGTAGCAGGCCTTCCAAAAGCCGCAGTCGGTGTTGCTAAAAACTTATTCCAAGGTTCAGCAAGAGCCGTTGGTGATATTGGAATTTCTGCAGGGAATCAGGTTATAAGAAATTATAATGAAATTAGAAAAAATCCCATTTATCATAATTATAAACAACCAAAACCAAAACCAATCCCTCTACCATTTAATCAAAAAATAGATACAAAAACTAACCCAATATCAAATGCTATTTTTGGTGGTGTTCCAATAAAAACTATTCCTGAATTAAAAAAAGAAACATCAAAAATCATAGAACCATATGTTGGTAAAGATTTTGCTAAAGTTTCATCATTACCGTTAGTTGGGTTGGGAATGTATTTTGACTTAGCTCCTTTTGGTGGTGGTGCTGAGATAAAAACATTAGGTGAAATACCTGAAGCATTTTTCAAAAGTATGGCTAGAGATAATAATCCAGTAAGTATTGAAAGTAAATTAATCAATATTGGTATGGATAATTCAACTGCAGCTTCATTGGCTGGAAAATTTTCTCAAACAAAAACAGTAGAAGAGGCTAAAGATGTCCTTGGCTCTCATGTATTTAATGAAGCATTACGTTTGAAGGGCAATGTCTCCCCTGTGGATAATAATAAAAATATAGAAGTTCCTATTACCCCAAAAGAAGTTCAAACAAATAATTCATTGTTTCAAGATAAAGAAATACCTACAACAAATAATTCATTGTTTCAAGATAAAGAAATACCTACAACAAATGATTCATTATTTTCATCTAGTAATAATTTAAAATTACCAGAGTATAAAATAGCTGGTGATACAATTAAAGAAAAAGTTAGAAGTGCAATTGCTAATTCTGAAAGTGTAAGAAATGATTTAAGAACAAAAGGTCAAGCTGCTATTCGTGAAGCAATGGATTATGGAATTTATAATAAAAAATTAGATAAGCATGATTTAGACTTAGTTTATGATTACGAGGAAGGGATACCAATCAGTGAGTTAACTAAAAAAGCAAATAATCCAACAAGATTTACAAATTTTATTAATAAATTAGTAAATTATTATAACTCAAGATATTTAAATGATATCGCGTCAGGTGGAGAAACGAATTATGTAAAAAACTATATTCCTCATATTTGGGATTTAAAAAAAGAAAAAGACTTAAAAAAGTTTAAGAATAATGTAGTTCAAAAAGGGTTAAAACCTTGGAATGGATTTAATGCTCAACCAAGAATTTTCAAAACATATAAAGAGGGAATTGAAGCAGGTTTTAAACCAGCAAATAATAACATATTAGAAGATTTAAAAAATGATTACAATAGAGCAAGTTCTTCAATAAGTAAACAAGTACTCAGGAACGGATTAAAAGAAGCAGCTCCAAAACAAGTATCATTAAGTGGATATGGAGTCACAGAGAAAGGGGAACCGTTTGTAAATAGTAATATAAAAAATATGCAGGGACTTTCTTATTCACCAGAAATAGATAATTTATTAAAAGGTTTTGAGTCGCTATCAAATAAAGATATTTTTAAAATTGCTTCAAGAGAATCTGGTGGTGGATTTAAAAATACATTAAAATTACTTCCTAAAACAGCAAAAGAAGCTGGTTTAGGTAATGTGTTAGGTAGTATTTACGATAATGTAAATCTTCCATTAAAACATACAATATTAAATTTATCAGGATTTCACTCAATAAATATTACAACAAGTTATTTGGGGGCGTCGCTTTTTAAAGATCCAATTAAAGGGATAAAAGGTGCTGTTATATCTATTCCAGCCTTCTTTAGTGAAGATTTTACAAATAAAGTTATCGATTCATTTAAAAATAAAATGATTCCAGGAAAAGATATGAGTGTTTTTGACGCTGGATTAAAAGCTGGGGTAAGTATGGACAGGGGATTACCAATGAAAGGACATAACCCATTACATACCTTATCAAATGCTATCTTTAATAGAGAATTATATACATTGAAATTAAATTTAGTTGATCAATTTTACGGTAATGGTAAATTAGATCCATTATCTGTTCGAGGAAGATCAATTGGTAAACAAATAAATGAAATTATGGGTGAAATGAATTCACGAATAGAAAACGTGAACCCAAATACACAAAAAATTCTTTCTAGGATTTTGTTAGCCCCGGGTTTTACTGAATCTAAATATTCTACAATATTTAGAGCTTTTACTAAAAATAAAAAAAGTGCAGGAAATTTTGCTAGAGCAGCAGTACTTGGTAAATCAATAATTGTAGGTACTTTAGCAACACTTGGAACACTATTGGCAACAGGTAATTTCCCAGATTTACACCAGGAATTATTAAATTATACAATAAATCCTAGTTCTCAAACGAATATACGAAATAGAAGAGGTAAGAAAAAAGAAATTACATTTCCAAAAACGTATATTGATGAACCATTGTCATTGTTTCAAAATCCTGGAAGATATTTTAGAAATCGTTTTGCTCCAGCATTAACTGACATTTACGAATCACTACCTGAATCGAGCATAGGAACTGGAAAAAATTACTACGGAGCTCCAATTATTGATCCTAAATCAAGAAAATCTCCATTTATTCAAGAAGTTACAAATATTGCAAAAAGCAATATGCCTATTGGTATTCAACATTTAATGAACTATAAAGAAGGTAGAGAAACAAGTAGGGAAGCTGCCCTAGGAATATTTGGACTAAATAGTAGAATAAATAAAACAAGAAGATTTAAAAATAGATCTAATCCATTTAATCCTATATAAAAAAATACCCCTAGTAAGTGTGCTTTATGAAAATAAATGTCACCTTATCTATGAGTATTTTTTATTAAACATTAACTATTGAGTCGTTGGTATACTCCTCAATTAAATCCATACCGTATTTAATCCCAAAATAATCTGACGATATCTATAGCAAATGTTATTCTTTTTTTTACGACTATTATTTTGTCCAAATATGTTAGTCGACCTCAAGAACATTATAATTATCTCACTTAATATTTTATTTTGCAAGTAAAACTTATCCACTATTTGCTTTATTGTTTTATAAATGGAATAATTAATATAATAAAGGTTCATTAAAAAAGAAAGGAGTTTGAAATGAAAAAAAAAGAAGTTGAATTACATTATTGCCTTTATTGTGGCAGAATGTATCATCCAGACGGTAAATTGGTAAGAAGTGATTTACTTCGTTACATGATTTACAAGTCAGCCCACGGGAATCTTAAGTTACAAATAGTAAAAGGAATTTGTGGTATTTGTCAAAACTGAAAGGAGGTTATAATGAAACGAAGAAAACAGAATCAACTTCAACGACATCATATCATTCCTAAAAGTAAAAACGGAGGGTATGAAAAAAACATCTTACTTATTCCAGAAGATTATCATGTAGCTTATCATAAGTTGTTTGCTAATCTTACTCCTGAAGAAATCTTGTTTTATTTAAAAGAAGTTTTATTTACAACAGGAAGATTTAAAACGCCATTAGATTGGCTAAACAAAAGACCCCAGAAATGAGGTCTTTTTTATATCTTTGTATTATAAGGTTATTTTATCGCGCAAAACGAGCTTCTAAGCTATGCTATTGGCCAAAGTTATATATTTATACTTAAATATATATATCATTTTGGGTTTAGTATAGATAATAGGTTCGGTATCATTTCTGAAGCTAAAATTGATATCTCTTTAGAAGAGAATTCATTTATTATCATTTTTTCAGCTTCTTCAATTGATTCTGTATTCAATTTCTTTTTTAAATCATTCGCTACTTCACCTAAAACAACTCCATACTCAAAAGCCAGTTTAATTTTTTGGATTGAGTCTATTTTTGTTTTTGTCATTTTTTTCTTCATTTTTTATTTCAACTTTATTTTCTTCTGGATATTTCTCCTTATCAAGAAAATAAATTACACTATTAATAAAACCATTCGTAGAAATCATTTGTTTGCTAATCATTTCAATATTTAGACTATCAGCTAAAGTTTTTATTGCCTTAACTTTATCATCTGTTCTTTTTTTTATTTCTTCTTTATTCATATTTCTTCTAAGAATCTTATGTAAGCATTGGATATTTCCCATGCCACCTTAACTATTAAATCTTCCATTCTTTCTATTTCCCTGTCATCAAATTCTCGATGAAATGTAACTATTCGCCCAGTTGCATTTACTTTTTTTTCATTATATAAACCACCACAAGTTTTTTCTGATAATTCTACCGTTTCAATCCAATCAAGATCACAATACTCTGGAATTTTACCTAATTTCCACTTTAATGCTGTTGCGTAAAAAGTTAATTGATCGTGCCTCTGAACTTTTGCTTGAGTCCATGCTATCTTACCAGTTTTATATTCTCTAAATATGTTATTTTTAGGGTCATAACTATCAAGATATGATAATATTGGTATTGATTTAACAAAACATTTTATTTTAAATTCTGGTTCATCGTATGTAATTAATTCCGGTAGCAATTCTTTATGCCTATTCTCTTCAATCATTTTTGCTATCCCTTTCCCAAATCTAAGGTATTTTGTGTTTAATTTATATCCTTGCTCAAAATACTCCCTTCTATATCGTGCTGGGTTTGAAATCCAACACGATAACTGAGACCAAGATATGTGTGGCTTAGGAAGTATTAATTTATTATATTCCATTTGTCAATTCCTTAAACTTAGTATTAAATTCGATCCATAATTTATCTTTTTCGATATCTGTTAATTTAAAAGATTGCTCTAATCTATTTTTAATTATATTCATTGCATCTAAACTCATCGATCCGTTAATTGCATTATGGGCTTTTTGGAATGACTCTGATACTGGAATCTCTTCATTTGATGGTAATGGTTTTTCAATTTTAACTTTATCTTCATTAGTTGGAATATTATTTTTAACAATCTCTTTCTCTTCAACAATTTTTTCTTTTTTAACTTCTTTTATATTCGTTATCTTACCAGGAATGAATTTTATTTTACCAAATTGATCTTCTTGATACTTACTCATTAACTCCTCAATATGAGGATAAATGAAATTCTTAGCCTCCTCCAATGTTGTGGCTTTAACAGTTATTGATGGTTGTAAATTCCCATATCTTGCATGAGGAATTACAGCTGTAAGCGTATACGAAATTAATTCAACTTTTTCTCTATTTAGTAATTTAGGAGAACTCTTAATTTTAGATATTTTTTTTATATCCTTAGTCTTTTTATTTTTAATAGTTTTTTTAGTCATAATATTTTATAATTTTAATCCTGTAAATTTTAGACTTTCTTTTTCGACAAAAGTAGCCTCACCTGTACTTTCTTCTTTAGCCTTTTGGGCCTTAAATTCTTCTGAAAGTTCTTTTACTTTATCAGTATATGTCCATGTTTTTAATTTAGACACTGTAAAAGTTCCAATATCAGTAACCTTTCTTTTTTCTCCACTTTCTATTATTGTTGTTAAAATATTGTCTCTTAATTTTTCTTTTTTTACCTTAAGTTCTTTTATTTTATTATCTATAACTAGATATTCTTCATATTTTGACATTTTATTTATGATTTATTATATAATAATCTAACATTGACCTCAACATTGCCCCTTCCGACATATCTCCTTTGTGTTTTTTAATATAACTATGATGAGATATTTTAATTCTTGAATTTATCCTTTTGAACGGCTTAAGATGTGTTCTTTTTTTAATTAAATTTTCTTTCATATTTTTAATATTTTATCAGCTATTTCTTCTGATTCTATTCTTTTAATTGATATTCGACCGTTATTTTTCATTTTCATTATCTTTTTAAATCTAATAAAATGAAATTCTTTATTAAATTTAATAATAAGATAAGAAGGTAATGGTGGTGAACAAAAACCATCGCATGGTTTTTCTCTCATGTCCATATCTGATAATTTCCATACAAGTCCATTGTTTTCTAGTGCCGGTAATCCATCATTTTGAACATTTTCTATTTTACTAAAATTAAATGTTTCATTCTTGCATATTTTTAATTCATAATAACAGTACATTCTTGTCTCTCTAAAATATTGATTTAATCTTGTATTTTCTTTTGCTTCTTTTTTTTTCATTATTTATAATTTTTCTTGTTTAATTTTTTTATTTAATAATATAACATCTTCTGAATGATGAGACCAACCTTTTTTTATTATCTCATCCTTTTTGATACCTAATCCAATTCTAGAAAAATGATTATGTGTTGCTTTTCCCTTTGAAATCATTGCACAAGATAATTTATCAGCTCTTTTCCAGAGTAACTCATCTACTCCACAGTGAAAGAAATCTTTATCAAAAATATCCCCACCAATTAAATCGATACAATCTCTTTTTATCATAAAATGTTCATTTATATAACCATCTGAATTTCTTACTCCAGTATCAAACGCTTGTAAAAATTTTTTAGAATTTCTATAGTCTACCCACGCTAGAATAAATGCATCTTTATCAAATTCAACATCATTTGAAGCATATACAATAAATTCTCCTTTAGTTTCAGAAACACCTTCATTTAATTTAGTTATAGTAGTACCTTCTTCCCCATCTTTTATTTTTATATCTATTAATTCTTGAGGATAATTCTGATTTTTTATAGAATCTATACATTTTCTAAGGCCATTTTCTCTACCAAGTGTCGGGATTATAACTGAAATTGTTGGAAGATTTGTATAAAATCTTATATCTCTCAAATATTTTGAATTAAATGGCTCATAATCTAAGCATTTATCAAGTGAAGTCTTCGCTTCTGATATCATTCCTTGCCACCCATATGCCCTATAGAGCAATTCATAAGGTAAGGTGGTGTAATGTTTCATATCATTACCATAAAATCCATTATAAGGAATTACCAGGCTAGCTGAAGCTGTTGCTATTGTTGCTTGATATTGTTTATTGTGTAAAAAGAATTCAGCTAGTTTAATTAAACTTATCCTACGAGTTGGATCAGTATAAAATGCTTTAAAATACCATAAAGCTTGTTCTTCCGGATTATTTAACATTCCATAGGCATCTCCAATATAAATCATTGATTGAGCTTTTTCTGCTAACCACTTGTTCATTTCTATGTGTCTTTTGAATTCTTTAATTGCCGACTTTGGTCTACCTTTCCACAACATCTCTCTTGCAAAATAATGAGAATTTCTATCATTACTTGGATTTAAAAAACAATCTAATGCTAGCCCACGTAAATATCCTCTACGATCTGTTTTTTCATTTTGCCAGTGTTCTAGCTTAATTATATCTTCACTAAGAAATTTCTTTTTTGCACTTCCTTTTAATATTTCATGTATTATTCCAACCCATTTTAATTTATTTCTATTATAAAATTTTGAATGTAAAAATTTAATAGATTCGTTTCCATATTTATCATGAGAAAATACAAAATTATATTCAAACTGTTCTGCCCCATTTTTTATTTCTTCATTTATTTTATCAATATCAAATTTTGTATAAATTTCATCACAGTCTGGGGTAGCTATCATTTCTGTTTTTGAATAACTTGCAATATAGTTTCTTGCTCTAGAAAAATCAAATAATTTATCTCCAGCTTTTACGATAGGTTTCTCTTCATCATTTATAAATTTATTATTTATATCATCAGCCATTTTAATATCTATTTTTGTTGAAAAATTCTCTCCAGCTTGAACAACAAAACATCCGAAACTCTCGGCTATATCAACAGTTGAATCAGTTGATCCATTGTCAAGAAGATAAATATCACCTCCCCTATCTCTAAAATCTTTTAGTGATTTCATTAATTTTGGTAATTTTTCAGACTCATTTTTTGCAATTAAGCATATACTAAAATTTGGTTTATTTTTCATCTTTTATCCTTTTAATTAAATTAGTAGTTGAATAATTATGTTCTCTTTTGTTAAATATAACTTTTATTAGTAAATCATCTCCTGTGTATCCCTTTCCCTTCCAGTCTTCTCCAATAAAACGAATATCAATATTAATATGTTTTAATAAATTAAGAAGTTGTTTTTCATTTCTATAAATGACTACTTCGTCAACATACTTACAAGATTCAATTTGTATTAATCTTTCCTTTAAGCTTTGTATTGGTTTGTGTTTATTATAGCGATCTTTTGATGCATCTATTTCAAGTCCAACAATTAGATAATCACATTTTTTTTTGCAGTCTTCAAACATTAAATAATGGCCAGAATGAGTTAAATCAAATTGCCCACAAGTGAACCCAATAATTTCTTTTTTTGTTTTGTTTTGTTTCATATTTATATCTTACTATAAACTTATTCTATATGTCAATGTCGGCACTGTTCATAACTTTCTCTTGAAAATCTTTACCAGTCATTATTGAATCGTGGCAATCCTTATCTACTCCGTCTACAATTAAATGAATATATAAATTTTTTTTTAAATGGTTAGCCCTAAGCGTTCTGCCAATACTTTGTTCATAGTCAACATATCTCCAACTTTTTGATGCATAGATAGTACACGGGAAAGATGGCAATTCATAACCAGAACATATGCTTGATTGAGCAACAATTATATGTGGAGATTTATCTTTATCAACTCTTTCAATGAAAGTTCTATCTTTTGTTTTTCCAGTTAATGTTGAAACAGTAAAACCCTCCTTTCTTAATGAACTTGCTATCTCTTCAATTTGAGCTGTATAATTTGCAAATATTAATAATTTAGAAAATTCATAAGCTCTTTCTATAATATAATCTATTTTTTTTGATGGAAAGATAATAACATTATCAACAAACTTATCCACTTTTTTATTTTCTCTTATAATTTTCTTATTATAAAGAATTCCATTCTCTATCGTTCTAAATTTAGATCTCCTAACCAGTGGATCAGCTTCTATTTTCAACATATCAGATAATGCTTTTTTTTGTTTTAAAGTTAATTCAATTTTCACATTTTTATGTGTTTGTTCTGGTACATCAAAGAAATCGTTCAAACTTCCAGTATAACCAAATTTTTTTGTTAATTGAGCAAGCCTATTTTTTAAATCTTCATTTTTATTTGGCATGAAAATTCTTCTTCCTCCAATTCTTATCTCTCTATAGTATCTATTCCTGAAAGCAAAGAAATCCCATTTTTCACCCATAAGAACGGCTATTGCCCATAAGTGCATTGGTTTTGTTACTGGAGTAGCTGAACAAAAATACAATCTATCTGGTCTATTCTTATCCAAATAATTAAAAGTTGCTTCAAAAATTTGACTACATTTAGGAACTTGTTTTCCTTTTCTTTGTCTAACTTCTGGTGATACTCCAAGATTATTATGTACTTCGTCAATAATTACTGTTTCATATCTTCTGTAATTATCCCAATTCTTCCGTAACTCTTCTTTTGAAACAACAACGATATTTTTACTAATATTAAACTTATCTGCATTCCTTTCCCATGTTTTGTCGTCTCTTTGTTGCTTAGGGCATATAACAAGGATGTCATTTGTGGCTAATTCAAGTGCTATCCTGGTCTTTCCACCTCCGGTCCCAAGAAAAAGTCCAGTTTTCTTTTTATTATCTTCAATAATCTTTTTTTGATGTTCATATAATTTCATAACTAAAAATCTTCTAATTCTGAATTTTTAATATCAGTTACAAATTTATCTAAACTATTTTTACTTTTCTTTAAGACAAAATCTTTTTCAACCTCCATTGTTATTTCAGGTGAGCCTATTAAGAAATATCTATTTGTTCTTTGTCCGGATAACATACTTCTTCTCTTTTCAAGCTTCAAAACTCTTCTTAACACATCAGCGATATTCATTTCTTCATATCGAGCCATTGGTTTAATATTAGAAGACCCACGATGAACTGCTTGTTCGTAAACATCTTGTATAGAAATCCCATTTTGTTTGTCACTGTCAGATAGTTCATAGTACCATTCTATAATTATATCTTCCCATGGGTCATGGATTCTTCTTAAATCTTGTTCTTTCTGCATTTCTTCTTCTGGAAATTCCCATGTTGTTTCATTGTTTATTATTACTCTTTGGTATGCTTCTGCAAATAATTGATCCCTATTCTCTTTTAACCATTCAATATTCGCCATACCAATACACTTAACTGGCAACCATCTTCTATTTCCAGTTTCATCTTTTAAATACTCATCTGCGTTTGTAGTCATAGCAAACACACAACGACGTGGATAATCCATCGACAACCTACCGTAAGCTGGTCTATATTTATCACTTTGGGTGGTTATTATAGCCTTCATTCTTTTAACTTCAGTTCTATTTAAAGTTTCACCTTCTGAAAATTCTATAATTGCTTTCCCTTGAAACATCATAAAAAAATCTTTATTATCAGTAGACATAGTCGTTTCAACGTGCCAATCACCACCCAATACCATCAATGAAGTTGATTTTTTAATCCCCTGTTTCCCCTCCAGAACCAATACGTGGTCAAACTTACAACCCGGAACAATTATTCTTTTAACTAATCCTTTCAGCCAATTTGAACCAACTGATTGATTATAAATATTATCAGGAGTATGATATGTCATTGTCAGCCAATGATCAACCCTTTCTTTTCCGTCCCATTTTAAAGAAGTAATATAATCCTTAGCACTATCAAACGAATTATCTCTAGCTACTTTAATCATTGCGTCATAAACCATATCCTTAGAAACTTTAACAAAATCTGGGAATAATACTTGAATTCTAGTTTGAACAGTTAAAACATCATGGTCTTCCATTTGTTTATCTCCTATATATAACACATTTTTAAAATTATCGTATCTTATTGTATTTTTAAATTCAGGGTGTCCGTGTAGTGCTCTTACGATGTTTTCTACACAAACAACGATATTTACTTGCCCCTTTGCTCCAACTGTAAATAAAAAATCCAATTGATCTATCCTTTCTATTTTTTCTTTATTTGGATTTGAATATACTTCATTACAATTTTTTATCGCATTATTTATTGTTCTTTCTCTATAATCTTTTCTGCTAACAGTTTTCATTCTTTTACCTAATGGAGATAAACCCCACAATTTTTCTATTTGTGTATAATTTTTACCAGTCCAAAAAGCTAAATGAGAACAAAGGGCCATATCTGCAGACGATTTATCATTATTGTATTTTGATATATTCCCATTATATAACTCCTTTATATCTGAACCATTTTTAGATTCAAACATTTTTTCTAGTAATTCATTATCATCTAGTTCATTCCCAGTTGATATATATTTTTCAGTCCTAACTACTTCTTTCCCCCATGGATATCCTAATTTACCCATTTCGATGTTTGCTTCTTCGGTTTTTAAAACTTTTATTTCCTTTGCCTCACCGTACGGCACACCAGTATATGTCATATATCTTCCTGAATTATAAATTTCAAAATTACCTTTTCTATTTGCAATTAAATCAATAGGTTCTTCAACTTCAAAAAAACAATGTAGCCCTGTTCCTGATGGTGAAATCTCTATGTAACTGTCAAAATCGGCAATAAATTCAAATATTGTTTGTCTATCTTCTCCAATTAATTTTTTACCATCAAGACAGTGATCAATATCTATGCAAATTAATTTTTTATCAAATAAAACTATTCCTTTATTTTTATCTTTAATTTCATTATAAGTACACCATGTTTCAGGATCAGATGATTTAGCCATATCACCAGAAATAGAATATGGTATTTTTGTTTGTTTACCATTGCGAATTTGCAACTTCCATGTAAGCCATCTTTTTTCTTTCCCAAATTTTTTTACTAAAGGATTCATACAGTTTGATTATTCATTAACAAAAAAGTCACATCTGGATGGACAGAAATGCAACTTTCTTTTAGAGCCAGATATGACTTTTTTATTAGTGAATCTATTAAATTATAATTGTTGCAAATGTCCATAGTTTTGTTATTACTCTCTAAATTTTTAATTTTACTAAAAAGGTTCTTGATCTTTATCTTTTTGTTCTGTTTCGTTTGAAGAATCAGTTAATTCTTCAAATTTACTTTTTTCATTTTCTTCTTTATTTTCTTCTAGCCTTGCTAACTTTGGCATAATATCATCTAGAATCATTTGTTCAAGGAATTGAAGTCTTTTTGTATCATCCCAAACTTTCTCTCCCTTAACCATTACTTGTTCCATATCCGGTAATCCATTTGGTTTGTCCATTGTGTAAGCATGCTTTATTACGCTACCATCTTGATTAACAAATAATGAAGATTTATTTTTTCCATCAATTTCTTTTACTGAAGGAGAAAGTGTCATTACTTTTGAAACATCAATATTCGGTAACATTTTTAAGAAAGCCGTCGCAAAACTGTTTGAATAAGATAATTGTAAATGGTAAATTTCATTTTCATCTTTAAATGTAAAAATCCAACTTTTACCATAAGCACCTTCGTTGGTTTTTATATTTTTTAAAAATCCAGTAAACTTGTCATAGTATTTTTCAAAAACAGTATTACCAATCTTATTTACTCTTTTAAAAATACCATTGCTTTTTAATTCTACGTCAGTTACATTTTCCCATTTTTTTGGATCCTGTTTCTGAGAGAATTTTCCATTTAATATGGTAATATAATTACCACTTTGTCTATTTCCTAATCCCATAATAATTTAGTGTATCTAATCAACACTATAGTTTAATTTATAAGCCAGATAATTCTGACAAGATTTTGATAACTTTCGACAAGTCATTTAATCGTATTAATATTATATACTCTATGCCGACATAATACAAGTGGATAAGTATTCATATTCATCTTTGATATAATCCCAACTGTAAAGAGCTTGTTGAAAAGAATCCATATCATAAACTCCCTCTATCTTATTTGATTCATCTAAAAATTCTTCTTCATTTTTCATAATTATTTTAATTTCTTATTTAATAATTTTTCAAAGAACTCATCTATTGGTTTTTCTTCTATTAAGTGGTCTATGAAGTAGTGCATTTGCATTTCCCAAATTATCCAACCATTTTTTACACATTCATCTTCATAGATTTTTCTTTCTTTCCTTCCTCCATATTCAGTATATCTAGCCCACCCCTCTGCCTTACCTAATGCTTGCCAGAATTTTGGGTCTAAAAGGATTTCCTCTGGTGTTCTTGATAATAAACGAGTTTGAATAGATATAGTAAAATACCACTTTCCATTTTGTTCCGATATAGAAGTAATTTCTTCTTCTAAATATCCTCCCTCTATTGCTTTTTTAATTGCGTTTTTCATAATTATTTATTCTTAGGATTAAACTTACAATGTTCCCAAATATAATCTTCTGCTTTTTGTTTTTTGTTTTGTTGAAGTAATAACATAATATCAGATGCAATTCTTTGGGTTTCAGTTATTTCTATTAAATCGTGTCGTGCTTCTTCATTTTTCATAATTATTCTATTAGATTACTAATGTATCTAGTAAATCAATTAATCTTCTGTTTATTGCTTCTAAACTATACAAAATATTTACACTTGTTAGTTGACCTTCATCATTAGATGGTTCCATTTTTCTTACGGGTTCTGTTATTTTTTCTAATCTTTCTAAATTATTAATAATAGAATCTATAACAGATGTTATTGTGTTACCGATAATTTCACTTTGTTCTTTTATATTGTTTTCCATAATATAAGCTGTAAAGTTGCTAGCTATTTAATTTCTAATTTCTTCTCGCAGGTAGGACAATACCCTTTTTTTAATAATTCAATTTTTCTAAAATACATTCTTTTCTGATAGCTATTTTCTGTGTGTTTAGCTTTTTCATAAAGTTTATCTATTTGAAATTGTATATCAGTTGTTGTCATTTTCTTTAAAAATTGGCAAATTAAGAATAACTTCTAAAGTTCTTTTACAACCACTATCATATCCATCGCTTTCGTATTCAGGATATTCTATTTTTACTTTAGATATTTCTATTGCGATATTTTTTTCTATCTCTTTTATCTTATAACCTAAAAGGGATTTAATATCTACAAGATACGGATAAACTTGTTCTCTATCACTTTCTTTTTCTTTTTCTGATAAGTCTTTATAGTCTGTAGCGATTTGTCTTTCCCATCTCTTGTATAAATTTTCTGGCAAATTATAAGTAGTAAAATCATAGCTCCTTTTCATTTTACTATGCATATACTTCTGCCAATTCGCCCATCTTCTGTGTTCAATATCTGCCCATTTTTCTATCAACTCTTTTTCCAAATCTTCTTTTTTTATTTCTTTAGTCATAATTACTTCTCCTTATTAACCTCCTTTGCTAATTCTACATAAACCTTTTTGTTTTCTTTGTAGTAAGCTTCAAACATATCATCTAACATCATTTCTCTTAATGTTTCTGTTGGTTCGTTACTTTCATTTACATAACCTGCTTTGTAAAGTTCTTTTTCGTCTTTACTAAATGTTCTTATAATTTTTGCTGTTAATTTTTGCATAATATTTCCAGATTTTTTATGAAGTTCTGGTGCTTCGTTATTATTAATTGACCCAATTAAACCATTTTTATATACTTTTTCAGATAGACTATGTTTAAAATCTTCTACTCGTATCATCCCAAACCTTTCTAATGGATTATCCTTCCAATCTCTTAGATATTCTTGTGCTGTGATTATTGAGTAGTTTTCTTTTTGATAATATTTTTTATTAGCACAATATAATGGATTTAAATCAGATATATTTAAACAAGTTTCTTCTTTTTTTTCATTCCATAAACATATAAATGCTGTTGGTATAGCTCCACAATACCACTCTGCTCCAATACCTAAACTCTCTATATATTCTAATACTGCTTTGAATTCTTCTTTTGTTTTACAATGAACGGCTTGATTTAGGGGTTCTACAGTTCCCTCTATAACAAGCCAGTTATGGTCTTCGTTAATAAAACCATCACCCTCTTCATTAACAGATAAAATAGTATATGCATTTATACCTAGTTCTATATCTTTATCTGAGCTATATTTAAAATATTCTTCTTTATATTTTACTCTTTGTCCAATTTTTAGTTTCATAATATTTTATTTAATCAATTACTTTTAATAATTTAATTGCTTCTTCTTTTGAAATCTCAACAGAATCACCACCTTGAAATTGCGGTTTTTTAAATGATAAATACCATTTATTATTATGTGGTTCTTCTGTTATATATAATACTTCATTTAACTTTCTCATAGATTGAATTAAATTACTTTCTTCCAAAAAACTATTTAACATATTTTCTAATTCTATTTCACTTAATTTCATATCTCTATAATCGTGAGCATAATTTTTTATTATTTTATCCATAATATTTTATTTAATCAATTACTTGAAATCCTAAAGCATTTAAGAAATCAGGTAATTGTTTTTTAGTAAGTTTTTGTTCTCCACCTTTTCCATAGAATTTAGCATTATAAAAGTCAGCATTTCTAAAGTTAGCATTTCTAAGGTCAGCATTACTAAAGTCAGCATTACTAAGGTCAGTATAACTAAGGTCAGCATTACTAAAGTCAGCATTATAAAGGTCAGCATTTCTAAGGTCAGCATTATAAAGGTCAGCATCTCCTTTTTCTTTTATAGCTTCTTTATAAGTAGTTTTTGTTGATTGGAATATAATTCCTCCTGTAAATCTATTTTTAATAGCAATACCAACTACCTTTTTTTCTTTCTTGTTTTCTTCTTCGTTAATATACTTTTTAACTTCTTCTATATTTTCTAATACTTGTTCTTTTGTTATTTTCATAATATTTTATTCTACGTTATTTTTACAATTAAAACATCGACCGTTCACAATAATAGCGTCGCAACATTTAGAATGAGTTTCTTCTAATAAATTAATCATTGAGAATAATTTATTCATATTTTTTCTCCTCCAACTTATAGCAAATGGATTTTTTTTAAATTGATCGTTAATATAATTATCAAATCCGATCCTAGTATTTATATTGCTTTGTAATTCCATAATTCCTTTTGTTTGTTATCTAATTTATAAATGTAATCCGACCTTTTTCCTTTTTTAATTATCTTTGAACTTATTATATATCCATCGTCTTTCAATGTCCATATAATTGCTCCTAGACGGCTTATATAGTTTCGTAAACATTGATTACGACTAACATAGCCATTTGTCTTGAGTTTATCTAAAACCCACTCTTTTTGTGATATTTTGTTTTCCATAATTATATATTATTTAATTATAATTTTATCGTCTATATTCTAAAGAAGTTTCCAAATCTTCACCTAAAGTAGTATTTTCGTGTATATCTTTATAGGTTTTTAATACTTCATAACAGTATCTTTTTTTTCATAGTCATATCCTTTTGAAACTTCTATATAACGACCTTTATATTTTTTATTTATTTGGCTAGCTGTGAGTAATTTCTTCATAATATTTAACATAAGATGTTAGCTATTTAATTTCTTATAAAATTTTAATAATTCTAAAAGTATCTGATAAATCTTTATAATTCCAATTATTATCTTCCTTATAGGCATTTTTTACTGTAGCAATATATAAACGACCTTTATCGCCAGCATTTATAACTGACAAAAAATAACTCTGTGCTTCTTCTAGTGTTTCAAAGATTTCTTCATTATTTTCAATACTATCTACTACAAAGAAAACTCTTGTCTTTTTATCCATAATAATTAACAGTAAAGATGTTAGCTATTTAATTTATAATTATTTTTTATATACTAAATTATAGTATTTTGTTCTAAAGTAAAAACCTATCTTTTTTAATATTTTTCTTTTGATTACTTTTATAATATAACTATCTTTCTTCAAAACAGCCATATCTAATCGTAAGAGCTTTCCATATATTTTTGCTTTCATAATATTTGTTTAATTATTGCTTTTAATGTATTGATAATATTCTAACCAATACGGCGACCCTTCTGATACTTTCCCACTTTTCCATTGTTTTAAAAA
>VAPK010316908.1_pt1 | contig 32545 bp, 30 predicted proteins | sample 3395031 | NCBI WGS metagenome assembly VAPK01 (sample SAMN08290443, study PRJNA428436) | hydrothermal vent metagenome | isolation source: Deep-sea hydrothermal vent chimney 1 | place: Pacific Ocean: Juan De Fuca Ridge
AAAAGTCAATTGCTATGCCCTTTCAAAAGGAAATGCTAAAATATCATCCAAATATTCCGAATTTGTCATAACCATTAACAACCTATCTAATCCTAAAGCAATTCCACTACAATCAGGTAAACCCGATGCAAGTGCATCAAGAAATAATTCATCTTTTTCTACTTGTACCAATCCTTTAGACTTTCTGGAAATATTTTCTTTATCAAAACGGGCATCCTGTTCTTTAGCATCTGCAAGTTCAAAAAAGCCGTTCCCTATTTCCACGCCATTAATAAAAACTTCAAATCTATCTGCAATTGCAGGATTCTCTTTATTAAGTCTCGCTAATGAAGATTGAACGGCAGGATAGCCATAAACCAGACAGAGTGGATAATCATTCAAAGTGTTTTGTACTTTATGGCTAAAAATAAAATCCAGCCACATAGAATAATCGTCCCCACATAAAGTAGTAGCATCAATCAATGCATTTTCTCTTGCATATCGCGCATAATCTTTCTGATTAAATCGCAATGGATTTAATCCGGTAACTTGCTCAAATAAATCTGTATAACTAATTTTTTTAATTTCATTAATCGGATAAACCTCTGCCAACACCTCTTTAATTAATTCAACAACTTCGTCCATCAATTGATGCAGAGAAAAATCAACTCGATACCACTCAAGTATAGAAAATTCAGGATTATGAAAGCGTCCTGACTCACCTTTTCTAAACGCTTTACAAATTTGAAAAATAGAGCCGCTACCCGCTGCCAATAAGCGTTTCATTGCAAATTCTGGTGAAGTTTGCAAAAACATGGGTTGATTTCGTATTGAATCACTTGAAAAAAAATCAAACTGCGGATCCGTGCCTGTTGCATGACATAACAACGGGGTTTCAACCTCGAGGACTAAGCGTTGCTGAAAAAAACTTCTTATTTTTGTCAGCATTTGAGCTCTTGATTGCAACTGTTTTAAATCACAAGCTGGTCTCCAGCGTTCAACCATTACTCTTTCACACGCGAAACATATTCACCTGTGCGAGTATCAACTTTTATCATTTCACCAATTTGTACGAATAAAGGGACTCGAACGACTGCACCTGTCTCTAATGTTGCAGGCTTTCCGCCCCCACCTGAAGTATCTCCTTTTAAACCTGGGTCTGTTTCAGCAATAGCTAATTCGACAAAATTAGGTGGTGAGATAGATAAAGGGGCATCATTCCATAAAGTCATCGTACAAACATCTTGTTCCTTTAACCATTTTTTCGCATCAGCTACTGCATTTTCATCCGCCTGATACTGTTCAAATGATTCGGGATCCATAAAGTGCCAATATTCTCCATCACTGTATAAATATTGGGTTTCTATATCAACAACGTCTGCTCCTTCAACCGATTCTCCTGATTTATAAGTCCGCTCAATCACACGTCCTGTTTTCAGGTTTCTAATTTTAACTCGATTAAAAGCCTGTCCTTTTCCAGGTTTTATAAACTCATTCTCAATAATTGCACAGGGATCTGCATCAATCATGATTTTTAAACCAGCTTTAAATTCGTTGGTGCTGTACTTAGCCATTTTTTCCTCATGTCATCGAATAATAATGGCTATTATAATATACTTCCCACGGTCACGGATGCAGATTCCTATCGGTCATTTTTTGCCTAGTGTGGGTGCGCTGCTGAAACAGTTGCACGCTAGCTATGCGCCTATTTCAGCGCATTGCTATCGACAAAAATCAACTCAATATAAGTTTCGCATCCGTGACCGCATGAAGCATAGAACTATCATCGATATTAACAATGACCCAATCGAATACAGGAAAAAACTTGAATAAAGAGATACCATTGTGGCAAAAAGAACTCGCAGAAGGGTTTAGTAATATCCAAGTACTTTGTGATTATTTACAGCTTTCGTTTGATAATGATACGTTTCTAACAACAACGGAATTTCCACTCCGTGTTCCGCGTGAATTTACCGACAGAATGGAAAAGGGAAATATAAATGACCCTCTACTTAAACAAATATTACCGATAGTTGAAGAAAACATAATATTTCCAAATTTTGAAAAAGATCCTGTTGGTGATTTAAATGCGATGAGCGAAACTGGGGTTATACATAAATACCAAGGTCGAGCTCTTTTCATTATCACAGGAAGTTGTGCAATTAATTGTCGTTATTGCTTCCGTAAAAATTTTCCCTATCTCGATTTTCAACTCGGAACAAAAAAAATTACTCAAGCCATTCAATATATCAAAAACAATAGAGATATTTCAGAAGTGATATTGAGCGGTGGCGACCCATTATTACTCAGCGACAAAAAACTTTTTTCTATTATTCATCAACTAGAAAAAATTAATCACATTAAGCGCATTAGAATTCATAGTCGCATTCCTATTGTATTGCCAAATAGAATAACGTTAGATTTCTGCAATACACTATCTTCCATTGGAAAATCTATTGTTATTGTAGTTCATTCGAACCATCAAAATGAGTTGAATTCTGCGGTAAAACTGGCTTGTAAGCGAATAAAAGACGTAGGTATTCCTTTACTTAATCAATCAGTATTATTGAGAAATATTAATGATAATGCAGAACAATTATGTGAATTAAGCGAAAGGCTATTTGATTTTGGAATTATGCCTTATTACCTTCATTTACTAGACAAAGCAACAGGAACAGGACATTTTGAAGTTGATCAAAACAAAGCAATATTGCTGATGGATGAAATTAAAAAGCAATTACCTGGATATTTAGTCCCCAAGCTAGTTAGAGAACAGGCTGGTGCTGCTAACAAAATAATTATTGCTTGAATATAACTAAACAATGACGCGCATCATCATTGCGATTAACGCGTCATCGTCTGATTAATATTGAATTTCTCTACTGTAAAGTAAATTCCATTCTTCTATTTTGAGCTCGACCATCAGTCGTATTATTATCGGCTATTGGTTGAGAATCTCCATATCCTTGAGAACTCAATTTAGAAATATCAACACCCATTCCAACTAACGTATCAACGACAGCCTGCGCACGTTGTTTAGATAATTTAGTGTTGAGCTGGCTTGTACCTGTATTATCAGTATGACCTCCAACGTGGATCTTTGTCTCAGCAGGTGCAGCGTTAATTGCTTTTGCCGCATTTTGCAACATAGTCATACTATTCTGGGAAACCTTAAAACTACCAGTATCAAAATTAATACCTGCTATATTGAGGGCTTTGACCAAGCTTTCCCCAGTCACAGTACCTGCTGCAACCATATCCTGAATTGCATTACTACCCACCTCTGCAGTATTGGCTACCGCCTCCTTCGCTGCAGCAACTGGTTCAGCAACAGCCCCAACAACATCACCGGCAGAAGGAAGAACAACAGCGTCAGAACTAATATTAAAATCGCCACCACCAAAAGTGCTTTTAATTTTCTCCATCAATCCATCGAGCAATCCTTGGCTCATATTACCGCCTACTGCAATATTATTACCATCAAAACTTAATTTTGAACCTACTGCATATTTTAATACGGGTAAAATACCTGATAATTTTGTCAACCACCCCGCACTCTTAGTCGCTGGGGCAACCATAATATCACCGCTTACCTTACCAGAACCTACGGCAGAATTAAGCATCCCCAATATGGAGTCTTTTGTCGCATTATCTGCAACTGTTCCAGAAACATGAAAACCATCTGCTTCATTACTAATTGAAAGGCTAGGATCGATTTTTGAAACAGGAGTGACTTGAGTTACTGGCGCTGGATCGGGTACAACAGCTGTTTCAGGAGTAGTAATTGAAGCTGGTTTTAACCCACACCAGCCCAGCAATAAAAATAATGGAATTAGCAACCACCACCATCGGAACTTAAAGCCTTCATCATCTGGTTCAGATACATTTTCATAATCTCCTTGTCGATATTGAGTTTTGACTTCAGGTTCTGTTATCACTTCTTCACGTTGATACTGGCTTTGACTTGTAACTTCAGACTCAGAAGTAACTTGTTGCTCGCTTTGTCTCTCATTATCACTGTATTGAGCCAAATTTGCAGGAAGACTATCAGGAATTACCCCATCTGGAGTTAATGCATTCACTACTTTTGGAAGCATGTGCGCAATTGCCATACCAACTGGTTCGCTCGGCAAGCCAAACTTTGATGCTAAATTACTAATGACATCGCTTCCAATTGCACCCTCAATCTGTGTAGAATTAACAGGTAGTGAATCACCTTTACCAATCCAGGATGAAACAACGTCTCCCAATCCTCCACGAGTTAATTTGTCTAAAAACCCAGACATACCTCCGCTACCTTTATTGAACATAAGGCTCAACAAAGTACTTAAAATTCCACTAGCTTTGTCAGCTAAACCAAATTTGTTAGCAACTTCTTTTAATAATGACTCAAACATTTATACCCTCCAAAAAATAAATAAAATTTATGTATGACCCTTTTTTTTTCTTATTTGAGCCTATACTTAAAAAATATGAACAACAACAAGAATTAGAGTTTAAATTTTCGAAGTTTAGGATTGCATTTTGGTTCACATTAATACTAGAAAAATAGTCGCATAGACAAAAGTACATAATTATTTTTCTAGTGCTGATGTAAGACAAAATAAACCAACTTCAGAAGCTATTAACCCTGACTCCAAGGCTAAGGGTACCACAAATCAAATTGGTGGTCTTTATATACCGTTAATCCAGAGATCTATCAGAAAAAGAATGAATACAAGCCTTTGATTTAATGGTTATTTTATAAAAACCAAACTCACTTACATGATCATCAACAGAAGCCTAAATTAAAGAAATGCTACCCAAAGCCCTATTTGGCTAATATGAATGAATACAACTCGCGAATGATCGTTTATCAGTTCTTTAAATCCATCTAATAATCTATTTAAATGTACTAGAATTGAAATGACTTTAATTCAATATAATATACCAATACAATATATCTGTTTTTACAGCTATAATTGCAGGGCTATCAATACTTAAAAAAAATATAAAAATAATGTCCGGTTTAACTCTACAAAAAGCAAATCAAATAATTTTTGGCGCATTAAAAACAGCAAGACAACTAAACCTAGCACCTTTAACCGTTGTTGTTTTGGATGAAAACGGTTTTGTAAAATCCATGCAAAGAGAAGATGGTGCCACTGCGTTAAAACTTGATGTGGCAACAGCTAAAGCTTGGGGTGCGGTAAACATGGGTATGTCTTCCCGTAGTCTGGCTATCATAGCTGAACAGCGTCCTGCATTCATGAATGCATTAGTTGATATAGCTGGTGGCAAAGTGATGCCTGCTCCCGGTGGAGTGCTAATTCGTGATGACGACAATCATATTATTGGCGCAGTGGGTATCAGTGGTGATGGTTCTGACCAAGATGAACGAAGTGCTGTAGCTGGAATTAAAGAAGCTGGGTTTATCGCTGGTATTTAATGCCCTGAAAACTTCCATATTTATATAACAGACTAGGTAATAGTAATAGATTTAATAAGGTTGATGTCGCTAACCCTCCAATAATAATAGCCGCCATTGGCCCCATAATTTCTCTCCCGGGATTGTCACTATTAATGGCCAAGGGAAGCATCGCTAACGCAGTGACTAAAGCAGTCATCAGAATTGACGGCAAACGTTCTTGAGCACCTTGAATAACGGTATCCATATTCCACTGTTTACCCTCGACGTCTACTAAGTGTTGGTAATGAGATAACATCATAATGCTATTGCGCACTGTAATACCAAACAAGGTAATAAAACCCACAATTGATCCAACAGACAGTGCTGCCCCGGTTAAAAAAACAGCAGCAATTCCCCCAATCAACGAAAATGGTAAATTTGCCAATGTTATTAAAACATGACGGCTATTCCCTATCGCAATATAAATAAAAATCAATATTCCAATACTTGCTATTAAAGAACGCACCATAAGATCTTTTTTTGCTTGCGCTTGTTCAACCGCTGCTCCGGTAAATTCTGGATAACTGTTAGCGGGAAAAGAAATCTCATCGAATACTTTATTTTTTAGCTCTTGCATAAAACTATCCATATCTCGCTCAACAACATGGCAGGTAATCGTTTGCTTGCGTTGAGCACCTTGACGAAGAATATTATAGCGACCCTCTGAATGTCTTATATCAGCTATTTGAGATAATTTTATCAGCTGACCATCCTCAGTACGAATAGGAAGATTAGCAACTGATTCAGGTTGTTTTCTTAATTCAGGTGCTAAGATAACAGCTATATCATAGATTCTATTACCTTGAATATTTTTTTCTGTAAGTCGCCCTTGATATGCAATATTGATAGCATTAATAGCTTGCTCTGGTTTTACCCCCCATAGTTGTAACTTATCCAAATCCAATTGTATTTCTAATAAAGGCGTGCCAGGAGGCGATCTTAGCTGAACTTCTGCTGCACCTTTTATAGTATTCATAACTTGTGCGATGGCTTGTGCTTTGTTATCCAGCTTGTTTAAATCATTTCCATACACATTAACCACAACAGGTGATGTATAACCCGAAATAGTTTCATCAACACGTTCGGTTAAAAAAGTATTTGCTTCATAAAGAATCCCGGGGAAATCATCGAGGATGGCTCTTAATTGATTAAGAACTTCTTGCTGTCCAGAACCAGAAAGTGGTGCAAGACGCACTTCATATTCACTGTAATGACTGCCAAAAGTATCAGCACCCCGTTCCGCTCGACCTGCCCATTGTGAAACAGATTCTATCCTCGGAATTTGAAGAAATTGTTTGGTTAATTGAGTCCCTATTCGAATTGATTCTTGTAAAGAAGTACCCGGAATACTGCTGGTATGAACTATATAATGCCCTTCCCGTAATTCTGGCAGAAATTTATTATGTAAAGTAAAAAATGACAATATTGCGACTAAACAAGCGATCAGACTGCCAGCAAAAACCCATTTAAAATATTTTGTCACCCAATGCAAAATTTTAATATATTTGGGTTTTATCCAGCGAATTAAAGGGGGAATCTGCTGTTTTTTTGCCTTTAATTGATCATTCCCAAGCAATAGATAACACATTGCTGGCGTAAGGGTTAAGGCAACAATTAATGACACTAAAATGGCAAGGATATAAGAAACGCCTAACGGTGAAAATAATCGTCCCGCTACACCTGATAAGTTAAGCAGGGGAACAAATGCCAAAGCCACAATAAAACTGGCATACACGACAGAACTTCTCACCTCCATAGAGGCCTTGTAAACTACACTGGCAATGGCTTTTGGCCGTTCTAATAAGCTGTTTTCCCGCAGCCTGCGAAATATATTTTCAGTATCAATAATGGCATCATCAACAACTTCTCCAAGGGCAATTGCAAGCCCACCCAAAACCATGATGTTCAGATTTATTCCACTTTCTAACAGGATAATAATTGCAGTTATTAATGAGAGAGGAATGGCGGTTGCTGAAATTAATGCGGTTCGAATATCAAAAAGAAACAAATAAAGAATAACGATGACAAATAGTATGCCGATAAATAAATGGCTAGATAAATTAGATAAAGAAGTTTCAATATAATCAGCAGGACGAAAAAGGTGTGAGTAAAAATCAATCTTTTGTTTTTTAAAAAGACTATCAAACTCAGTTAATACAGTTTCAACTTGTTTGGAAACTGACAGGGTATTTGCCCCATATTGTGCAATAACCATCATGACAATACTCGGTTTACCGCCTATTTGAGCTGCTCCAATAGGAGCTTCAGCTGCATAGGCAATTTCTGCTACATCGCCTAATGTAATTTGTGAGCCTGAATCTCTTTTAACAATAATTTTTTTAAATTGCTCAGGTGTCCTAGGTTGCCCTGAAATTTGTAAGGTAAAGCGTTGATTTTCATTTTCAATAACTCCCCCACCCTGAATTTTTCCAGCTTGTTTCGTTGCATTGACAATATCTTCAACTGCCAAATTAAATCGATGTAATTGCGTTGGATTTATTTGAATTTGCAGTTGTTGAATCTCCCCTCCGAATATATTGACATCTGCAACGCCTGGAACTGCCAGTAAACGAGGCACAATAGTCCAATCCACTATACTCCGTAAATCCATCAAACTTTTTGAGTCTGAATTTAAACCAATCGTTAATACAGTTGCTGAGGAAGATGATAAAGGAACAGGAATGGGCGACTTTATTCCAACAGGCAATTTGCTACCTAAGTTACTTAAACGCTCGCTAACCAATTGCCTATTGTGGTAGATTTCAGTATTTTCGTCAAAAACTACAGTCACAATTGATAAACCTTGTATAGACTCTGAATGAATGGATTTAAGCCCAATAACTCCATTAATGCTAGTTTCTATCTGTTGAGTGACCAAGATTTCAACTTGTTCAGCTGATAATCCCGGTGATTCAGTTTGAATAATCACTTGTTTAGGTGAAAATTCAGGAAATATATCTAGCCCTGCGGTAAAAAAACGGTAGCTTCCATAAATCAGGATGAGAAAGGCTACAGCAATGACAATACCGGAATATTTAATTGAAAACCGAACTAAAGTTGAAAGCATATTTTATTAAAAAAACGAGGACTATGCATTTTAAAGACAAATAGGGTCAAGATGTTATAAAATTCGTTTCGGAAACGAAGTTTTATCCTGGAAATTACAATAATAAATAGAAAAAGATATGATTAAGAGAGGAGAATTAGAATGGTAAAGACAGAAAATATAGGGATATTAAAAACATGGAAAGACGATCGCGGATTTGGTTTTATAAAACCCGATGATGGGAGTGATGACCTTTTTATTCACATTTCTGCATTAAATGGTATGGTAAGACGACCTTATCGAGGTGATAAAATTTTTTATCAGGTAGAACACACCGATGATGGAAAATCTAAGGCAATTAATGCGCGTATTGATGGAGTGGAATCATACAGTGAGGGTGGAAGTAAAAAATGGCTGTGGATTATAGCAATTACACTAGGGTTGATTTGTGCTACAGCAGCGGCCGCCTATTTTTTAGGCTTTCAATTTAATACTGGAATTAAATAATGATTTTTCGCTTTAGGTTTTTGCTGTTGTTCTTGTTAGTTTCTGCATGTAGCCATGTAGAAGAAAAAAAGAGAGTTCATCAACAGCATTCACCTAAAGTGTTAACTTTATCCATCGAAAATAAACTACTTTTAAAGGAGGAAATGCTGGCTATTGAAAAAGGAATGAAGATGTTACTGAGTGCCATAGTCAAGGGTAATTGGCAAAAAATGGCAGAAATAGGAAATCAAATACAAGCCAGTTACTTAATGAAACAAAGTTTAACGCCTCAACAAATAAAACATCTGCACCAACATTTACCGGAGCAATTTACAAAACTAGATCATTCTTTTCATCAATATGCAGGAATGTTAGCACATGCGGCAGAGACAAAAAATGCAGAAGTGGTCGGATTTTATTTTTATAAAATGACAGATAGTTGCGTGCAGTGCCACTCCAACTACGCAGCGGAGAAATTTCCAGAGTTTTCTGTAAACAAAAAACAGGGCACACACACCATCATTAGGTAGTGCTAACGAAATAAAGTTACCAAAAATTACAACGTATTTTTATTTCTGACCAAACTCTCTCAAGAGGATTGAAATATGACTGACTCACAAAAGTGGTTGCTCCTAGCCTTTTTTATCACCTTGGGTTGGTTATTATATATTCTTGCTCCAATCATTATGCCTTTTGCAGGCGCAGCAATACTAGCGTATTTAGGAGATCCCCTAGCCGATCGCTTAGAACTACTCAAGGTTAAAAAATATCAACTGGGACGCACTAATGCCGTCATTTTCGTTTTTACGGTAATGTTGCTGCTTGTTTCTATCGTATTTATTATCTTGGTTCCCATCATTGAATCTCAAATCAGTCACTTTTTAAGCAATTTTCCAGCTTACACAAAATGGATAAATAAAATAGTGATCCCTTGGACAGAACAAAAACTAGGTCTTGAAATTGGTCTTATAGAAGGTGACAAGTTAATTGCAGTTGTCAAAAGTCATTGGCAAAAAGCAGGGCAAAGTGCATTAGCATTTATGGGCTCCCTTTCTCGTTCTGGGGCTGTGTTAGCTGAATGGGCAATGAATTTATTTTTAATTCCTGTACTTACTTTTTATTTATTACGTGACTGGGATCATTTGGTAGAAAAAGTCTTTAATTTACTACCCCGTCGAGCCGTGCCTACTGCAAAAAAATTAGCTCTTGAAACAGATATAGTATTGGGTGCATTTATGCGTGGACAGCTCTATGTCATGCTAGCACTTGGAACAATTTATAGTGTAGGACTAATCATTATAGGTTTAAACTTGGCTTTGTTAATAGGAATGTTAGCAGGTTTGGTTAGCTTTGTTCCTTATCTCGGCTCAATAGTAGGGATTGTTATTGCCTGCATTGCTGCAATGTTACAATTCCACGATGTAATGTATTTAGTGCCTGTATCACTGGTTTTCATCGTTGGGCAATCTATCGAAGGCATGTTGTTAACCCCTTGGTTAGTTGGCGATAAAGTCGGCCTGCACCCCGTCGCAGTCATGTTTGCTATTCTGGCTGGTGGGCAACTGTTTGGTTTTTTAGGTATCTTGCTTGCCTTACCCGTTGCTTCCGTCATTATGGTGTTATTAAGACATATACATGAAATCTATCGTGACAGTGATTTTTATAGTGCAGAAACCAACTGTTCAGAAAAAAATGACTAGCCTAGTCACAGGAATTATTCTATGTTGCTTCCTATCAACAAGTTTGGCGACAAATCAATTGAAGGAAATGGAATTCGCAGACAAAATTAAATCCTCCTTTTCAACAGGAAAAATTGTTTGGCTACAACTTAAAAACAGTCAATTTTTATCACTTTATACCAAAACAGAAAAAGAAACCCAAGGCGTTGCTATTATTCTCCATTCAATGGGAGGACACCCCAATCAGAAACGATTGATTAACCCTTTAAGGACTTTTTTACCACAACATAGTTGGGCAACACTTTCAATACAAATGCCTGTGCTGGAAATGAATGCTAGTGAAAAAGATTATTATCCTTTATTTGATGATGCAGATGCACGCATACAAGCTGGGATTGATTTCCTAATAGATGATGGAATAGAAAATATCGTCATCATGGGCTATGGATTAGGCGGCATGATGGCAATCTATTTTATTAATAATAAAGCTGGAAAATCTGCGGTTAACGCCTTAGTTACCATCAGTTTATTAGTGCCAGATAGCAATAAAAAACAAGCACAAGTATTAAATTTTATATCTAAAGTCGAACAACCTTTTTTTGATATATTTGCAGAATTTGATTTGCCAGATGTTGTTCATAGTTCAAGAAAAAGAAGGATTTCTGCAAAAAATAACTTAGCTTATAGACAGTTAAAAATAAAAAATACAGGACATGCGTTTCATAATAATGAAAGATTAGTCGTTAAACGTATATACAGTTGGATGAACCGAACATTTAAATAAACCTTGCTCTTAAAAAGCTAATATTTTATTAAATTGATGCAGTTACTGCCTTATTTATATTGAATTAAATGATTTTTTATTTCCTAAAATGTGATCGAGTTTGCAAAATCTATTTTTTCTAATATTTATATTTCATGATGATAGAGTCAACACCTTATCTTAATTCTATATTTTTGGCTTTATCGACTGCTTTTTTTACAAAAAATACCTATAAAATACTTGCAAAATGAATGATAATTTAGTACTGCGACAATTTGTCACATTCTAATTTTTTAAAACTACTGTTATACTTCAGTCAACTTTTAAAGCTCATGTAGTTATACAGTGAAAGTTGCGTTATGTTATTCCTAAAATACACCTAAAGCAGTTAATTTAACTGCTTTTTTTTTGCCTAAAATAAAGCAAAAGAAGCTACCCTGTTATTTTTTAAGGCTATTTTTCAAATAAAACACCTAACCCACCTAGACCACAATATCCTTTGGGATTCTTTACTAAATATTGTTGGTGATAGTCTTCAGCGTAATAAAATTCTGGCGCATCAAGAATTTCTGTTGTAATTTCATTAAATCCAGCTGCAAATATTTTTTTTTGGTATTGTTTTTTTGATTCTTCTGCTTCCTGCTTCTGCTCACTACTATAAGTATAAATTCCAGATCGATACTGCGTTCCCACATCATTTCCTTGCCTCATCCATTGGGTAGGATTATGAGATTGCCAAAAAACTATAAGTAACTCTTGATATAAGATAATGTTAGGGTCAAAAACAACGCTTACAACTTCTGCATGCCCTGTTAAGCCAGTACAAATTGATTCATAAGACGGATTGACAGTTTCACCACCAGCATATCCAGCCGCAGTGCAAAAAACTCCAGTTTGTTCCCAGAATTTTTTTTCAGCACCCCAAAAGCACCCCAAACCAAAAAGCGCCTTCTGTAAATGAGAAGGGAATGGTGGAGCTATATTATTTTGAGAAGCAAAATGCTTTTGACTACTTTCCATCTGTTTTTTTAGGGATGGTTATCAACTTTTGATTTGGATTGATCTTGATTGTGAGGTGACGGATATGCTCGGACAAATTCTTATTATAATGCTACTATTTATTATATGCATATACTCTCCTTATTATTCCAGAAAAATCAATTGTTCGCGGTTTCTAGCACTAGATATTAATTCCACGTTCAGCCACGATTTACTAAAATTAATCGAGTGAAGTATAGACCTTATTTCTGTGTAATTCTTAAAAAATAAAAAAATGAAAGAACAAGACTGTATAAGACGCTTTATTTTTGAACAATTGGGATTAAGGGGCGAGTGGGTGCGCTTACAAAAAAGCTGGGAAGAAACCAAACAACATCAATTGTTGTCTGATACAGTACAAGAACTATTAGGACAAGCATTAACAGCTTCTGTTTTGCTATCGGAAACAATAAAATTTGAAGGTGCGTTAATATTGCAAGCTCAAGGAAGTGGCTCTATAAAAACATTGGTTGCACAATCTACCCATGATCGAAAAATTCGAGGACTAGCTAAATGCGATAATCAAGCTACAGAGGGAAATTTATCTACGCTGATGGGAAAGGGCAGACTTGTTATAACAGTAGAACCACAAAGAGGTGAGCCTTATCAAGGTATAGTCCCTTTAGAAGGGAATTCTTTATCTGAGGCGATAAATACTTATTTCTTACAATCCGAACAACTTCAAACACGAGTCTGGTTATTTGCTAATAAAACGCATGCAGCCGGCTTGTTATTACAAAAACTTCTAGGGCAAGAAGAAGTTAAAGAAGACTGGGAGCGCATACTCGCTTTAACAAACACTGTAACAAAAGATGAAATGCTACAATTAAATAGTGAGGAAATTCTTTATCGCCTGTTTAATGAAGAAAAAGTCCGATTATTTAAGCCCGAAACAATTGAATTTTCATGCTCTTGCTCTAGAAAAAAATTTGAAAAAACATTGCTAGCAATGGGGCGCACAGAATTAGAAGAAATTTTAAAAGAAAGAGAATTGATAGAAGTTGATTGTGAATTTTGCAGAGAACATTTTTGCTTTGATAAGATAGATGTTGAGAACCTGTTAACAGGAAAAGCTATGGGCAATAGCTCAGGACTGCAACATTAATTATGAAAAACACTATGACTAAATTTTTTAGGTGGATAGGTTTATTGCTGATAATAAGCACTCTGTCGGGGTGTTTCTACTGGATACGCGTCTATCAAACCTATTTACAAATGGATGAGTTTGATGACAACTTTTCAGTAACATCAAGTGATGTGTTTAACTTGAATTTCAAAAACCCTAAACTCAATAGCAAAGACTTTAATTCTTTATTAAAAGTACAGCCTAGCTCTACAAGCGGCACAGAATCAGACAAACAATGGCGTTACCTGTTTAAAAAAATTGATAAAGATTGGCAACTCGTCAAACCAGACATCAGCTTTTATTTTAATTTAAGTTTTAACGCCAAAGACAAGCTGAAACAATGGACATTATCTTCATTATTTCTTCATATTGCCCCTCCAGAATTTCTTGAGGTGTCTATACGATCAATAGCCGGTGCAGAAATTCACAAAGACACACGTCAATTAAAGGCAGATACGAGTTTAATCGAAAAGGTTTCAACTGATTTACCTCAAAAAAAGGATATTCTTAGTCAGTTAGGTAACCCGATAGAAATAAAAGACAAGGAGGAAAATGAAATCTACTTATATCATTTTTTATTAGAAACAGAAGATATTGAAGAAGGTTATGAAGATAGAGCCTTGAGTAAAATCGAACTAACTTTCGATAAAAAAACCGATGAATTAATCAAAATGTCGGGACGTTTTGTCGGACTCAAAATTTCCATTAGATATAGAAATTATCTTGTAGAAAAAAAAGATAAACTGGCTTCCGCATTAAAAGAAAAGAAGAAATAAAGTGAGAGTACATGTTTATGAGTTAAAAATAGGCATGTTCGTTAGCGAGCTTGATATTCCTTGGGAACAATCGCCATTTTTGATACAAGGCTTTGATATCAAAAGCCATGCAGATATTCAGGTCATCCAGAATATTTGTAATTTTGTAGAGATTGATGCGTCCCGACAAAAAACCATTCATGGTGCTATTTCATCAAGTCTTGAAAAATCTTTTCTAAGGACTTTTGAGGATTCATCTAAAACATATCAAAAAACCAGCTCTTTGGTTAAGGATATGATGGACGATATACGCTTTGGCAATCAGTTAAATGGCAAAGCAGCTAAAGTTGCCGTTTCTGAATGTGTAGATCAAGTATTAGAATCACCTGATGTAATGTTATTGTTAACCCAGTTAAAAAACCAGGATGAGTACACCTCACAACATAGCTTAAACGTCTGTATTTTATCTATTTTACTCGCTAGACATTTAAAATACCCAATTGAAGAACTTAACCAGATTGGCATCTGTGGTTTGCTTCATGATATGGGTAAAATGAAAATTCCTATTGAAATTTTAAACAAACCAGGCAAGCTGACCGCAGATGAAGAAAAGATTATGCGTTCTCATACAACGAAGGGACGAGATATTATCATGTCTGCAAGGGAAGTGTATCCTGGAGCAGTTGATGTAGCTTACACTCATCATGAAAAGTTGGATGGGACTGGATACCCTCGTGGATTAAGTGCATTTGGAATATCTACCCATGCCAGGATTGTCGCAATTGTTGATGCTTATGACGCAATCACCAGCGATCGAATTTACCAAAAAGGTCGTTTACATTTACAGGCAATCAATATTTTAATGTTAGGCAGAAATAATCATTTTGATGACAGCCTGGTTTTAAAGTTTGTTGATTGTATTGGTATCTATCCGGTGGGCAATGCAGTTGAAATGAAAAATGGCGAAGTGGGCATTGTAACTGAAGTAAATAAAACCAATAAAACCAGGCCTAAAGTTTTAATAGTAATGAATTCTAATAAACAATTGATAAAGAATAGCTTTGCTATTGATCTCGCCACAAACCCAACGGATCTTGATGGAAAGCCTTATCGCATTTACAAAGTACTAAGAAAAAATGAATATAACTTTGATTTATATGAATTTAATCAACGAGGTGATTTTAAAAAGGCTTTGCTAAATAAAAATTTTTAACTTAGGTAAGTTAGAAAACCCCTTCTCATTGGAAAACTTATATGGCTGTAGAAATTACTGAGAAGTAAGACGAGGACGAGAAAGACCATTTCATTCTCACACACAGCCCTCTCCCACTAGAGAGGACTATAATGAAGACTTACCCACCTATTTTTTCAATATACTAAGTCCTTTTAACAGGGTTACAGCTTCATGCAAGGGATAGTCACGCATATCCAAACCCTGCTCCTCCTCTTTTTCATTTTTAGTTTTGCTTTTGACTTCTTCTTTGTCCTTATTTTTTCCATTTCCTAAATGGTGTGACAAATCAGATTCTTTTACAGGTGTAAAGCCTGTAGCTTTTAAAGATTCCAATTTAACTTTTGCCAACACTATATCGGGTTTAATTCCTTCTGCCTGTATAGACCGTCCAGATGGCGTGTAGTATCTTGCTGTGGTTAATTTGATAGCTGCTGTACCATTAGTTGGCAAAATTGTCTGTACTGACCCCTTACCAAAGGATTTCTCACCCATAATAATAGCTCGTTTATGGTCTTGTAATGCACCCGCAACAATTTCTGATGCCGAAGCAGACCCCGCATTAACTAAAACGACTATTGGAACGCCATCAACGACATCTCCAGGTGCAGCATTAAAACGCATTTCTGAATTTTTAATCCGTCCTTCTGTGTAGACAATCAATCCTTTTTCCAAGAAAGCATCACTGACTTCAACAGCGGCATTTAAAACACCACCCGGATTATTTCTTAAATCCAGAACCAACCCATTCAGATTTCCTTTATTTTCTTTCTTTAGTTTTGCAACCGCATCAACGACTGATTTACCCGTTCTAGACTGGAAACTACTAATCCTTAGATAACCATAGTTTTTTTCAATTATCCTACTTTTGACACTCTTAACTTTAATAATATCCCGAGTTATAGTAATTTTTAACGGCGTATCTTCTCCTTCCCTGATTACCGTAAGCAAAATATCACTTCCTGGTTTACCACGCATTAATTTAACGGCTTCAGTTAAAGTCATTCCTTTAACAGGCTTTTCATCTAGCCTAATAACAAGATCCCCTGCTTCCATACCCGCTTTTTGTGCAGGCGTGTCGTCAATTGGAGAAACAACTTTCACAAATCCATCTTCCATAGTCACTTCTATTCCAAGACCTCCAAATTGTCCTGTTGTACCCACTTTTAAATCATTATATTGTTCTGGATCCAAATAAGCAGAATGTGGGTCTAAACCAGCCAACATCCCTTTAATCGCATATTCTAGTAGTTTTTTATCCGAGACCGGCTCGACATAGTCACTTTTAATCCGCCCAAATACCTCAGTAAATGCCCGCAACTCTTCATAAGGCAAAGTAACCGTACCTGCCTGTTGCTGGGTATTGTCTGCACTGTTTTCACGATCGGCAATAACAGTACTGCCAATACTCAAAAGAACACCTAAAATGATACCCAAAAACAAAATTACACTATTTTTCTTTTTCAACATGTGTTTTAACACTCCATAGATCAAGAGTTAACCAAGAAAAAAATCTGCCATAAAAATCATCCTACTTCAATTTGACTTTATGCTTTAATTTTTACCGATAACTCTTAACTTTCAATATATTATCTTATTTTTCCGTGCCGAATTTTTCGACACCATTTTACCGGATCAACCGGCTTACCTTTTTTTCTAATGCCAAAATACAAAGCTGGCGCTGGTTGACCGCCACTCTGTCCTACTGAAGCAAGAACAGAGCCAGCTTCAACCGTTTCTCCAACAGTTTTATACAAACTTTGATTAAAAGCATAAAGCGTCATATAACTATTACCATGGTCAATAATAGCCAATAATCCATATCCTCGCAACCAATCAGCATACACTACAAGCCCTTTAGATACCACCCTGACATCATTTCCTACCTTTGCTTTAATCAAAACACCATCCCACTTACTACCGCTACGTTGCTTACCAAATGACTTAATTATCACCCCTTTAACAGGCCAAGGCAGTTTACTTTTTAAGTCTGCAAACGCTCCAGCAGGGAAAATATCAAGAGAAGATTTATCTATTGTTTGTTGCAACGAAGAAACTAAATTTGTTAATTTTTTTTCATTAATTCTAAACTGACTTAATTGTTTTTTTTTCGAATTAAACCTTTTTTTGATTTTAGATAATAATAACCGATGCTCTGATTTTGTTTTTAATATTTTAGACTGTTCCAGTTTAATATTTTCTTGTTCTTTCTCCAGAACAGCTGTTTCCTTAATCCGTTCCTCATCTAAACTACGTAAAATTTGGAGACCCTGATCAATTTGGGTAATTTGTTTTAACCTGGCTTTATTCAAGTAATCATAATAAACCATCATTCGCCCAGAAGATGTTGGATCTTTCTGATTTAACATTAACTTTAGCTTTTTTTTCTTTCCCATCCCGTAAGCCATTTTCACTTGACGCTCCAACTCGGACTTTTGGGAGTCAATTTCCTTTTGCTTTACTTGCATTTGCTCTCGATTTAATTCCAAAATCTGCTTTAACTTCACAACCTGATCTTGCAACCGCTTTAACCGAGCATTACTTTCCCCATACTGTACTTCCAGGTCTTTTAAATCCGTTTGTAATGAATTTTTTTGAGAATTTAAATCATTTATTTTTTGACTAATTTTTTTAATTTTTTGCTGCAAATTTGTCAGTTCTTTTGATTTGCTTATATCATCCCCCGCCACAAGTATAGGCGAAATTAAACTAACAATAAAAAAAGTAATAAAAAAATGACGGTGTAACAACATAACAAACTCTATTCGTCTGAATTTATTTCATCACATTCTAAGGAACTTGCACGAAATCATCTAATTAAAGATCGTCCCGTCATTTCTTTCGGTTGAGACACCCCTAAAATATCTAACATGGTAGGTGCCAAATCAGACAAACACCCTCCATCAGCCAATGTTTTTGTGCCTCCAACATAAACCAATGGTACCAAATTAGTCGTATGAGCAGTATGTGGCTGCCCAGTCCCTTCTCCCATCATCTGCTCAATATTACCATGGTCTGCCGTAATCAACATTTGGCCATCCACTTCTTTTAATGCATTAACAAGTTGTTGCAATGAAGAATCAATCGTTTGCACTGCAATTATTGCTGCATCCAATACCCCTGTATGACCTACCATATCGCAATTTGCATAATTACAAATAATAACGTCAAATTCCCCACCTTTAATAGCATCTACCAAATGATCTGTTACCTCTGCCGCACTCATCTCCGGTTGCATATCATACGTTTTCACTTTTGGAGAGGGAACCAAAATACGTTCTTCGTTTTTGAATGGCTCGTCTCTACCGCCATTCAGAAAAAAAGTCACATGGGCATATTTTTCAGTTTCTGCCAACCGTAATTGTTTCATACCTGAATTGCTCAAGACTTCACCCAAGCCATTTTTAACATCAGCAGGAGGATAAGCCACTGAATAATCAAAATCCTGATGATATTGAGTCAGTGTAGCAAAATAACCACGATGAGACTCACAAACACGTTCAAAACCATCAAATTCAACCTCCGTTAATGCTCTGGAAATTTCTCGTGCTCTATCTGCTCGAAAATTCATAAACACAATAGAGTCTTCCGGATCTATAAAGACAAGCTCCTCATCTTCTCCCAAAATTGCAGTCGGCAATACAAATTCGTCTGTCTCATCTCGTGCATAAGCTTGTTCTAAAGCTAGCTCAGCTGATTTGGCTTTGTGCTCGGTTTGTCCTTTTGCTAGTAAATTATGTGCCGTTTGTACTCGATCCCACCTATTATCTCTATCCATTGCATAAAACCGCCCTGTTATAGAAACTATACGACCTGCACCTAATTCTGCAAACTTTGCTTGTACTAATTTTATTGAATCCATAGCACTTTTTGGCGGGACATCCCGACCATCCAAAAATGCATGCAAATAAACTTTTTTCAAGCCTCGTTTAATCGCTAATTCGATCATTGCGGCAATTTGCAACTCATGACTATGCACTCCTCCTGGAGATAACAAACCCATAATATGCAATGCCTTATTATTTTCCTTAGCTTTATCTACGGCTTCACATAGCACTTTATTAGTAAAAAAACTCCCTTCCTCAATTGCATTACCCACTTTTGATAATTCCTGACGTATTAATCGCCCACTCCCGATATGCAAATGCCCCACTTCTGAATTACCCATTTGCTGATCAGGCAAACCGACAGCATCACCTGCACAGTCTAATAGTGTAGTCGGGCAACTTTTCTGCAATTGATCCCAGCAGGGTGTCTCAGCCAATTTAATAGCATTGTTACTTTCCTCTTCTCTATGCCCGAATCCATCTAAAATCAATAACACTAATGGTTTTGGTCGCTTTAACATTACTAATATTCTCCAATATTTCCCTAAGGAACGTGCACGGAATAAGTTCGGCAACTGGCGTAGAATTGTCGACGTTATTCCGTGCACACTCCTTAAAGGATTAACTTACAAAAAATTGTTGAATTTTAGCAAAGACTCTGCTAGATTTACAGTTTTTTATTATGTTAGAATCCTCTAATTTAATAAAATAATATGTTTTTGATATACGTATAATTTTATTTTCTAGGGTTTTAGCAAAACAACCAAGGCATAAGGTAACTAAATTGGAAAACAGCAAGGAATCTTTAAATTATCATGATGCAGACATTAACCGTGCTGCACGTTGCTTAAAAGCAATGTCTCATCCGTTACGCTTAAAAATCCTTTGTGTATTAGGTACTGAATCGATTAGTGTACAAGACATTGTTGAACAAGTCGGTACCAGCCAAAGCAATATCTCTCAACATCTGGCAATTCTGAGAGAAAAAGATATTTTGGGTCATAAAAAAGAGGCTAATCGAGTTTATTACTTTATTGATGATGACCGCATGCTTCAACTTATCAGGATGATGAGAGAAGTATTTTGCACTAACTGTTAATTAAGGAACGTGAATGAAATAACTTCGACAACCGATTTATTTTTTGTCTGTCTCCAGCTTTGCCGCAACAAGTAGCGTAGTTAAGGTTCGATATTATTTCTTTAAACTTTCCATAAAACATTCATTAATGCATGGCTCTATCCTGTATCATTTTCGGAAGTGATTTATACTTTAGTGCAAACATGGATTGGATAGTATAAAATCCGCACACCTTTTTTATTAATATCTAGCACCCTTTTTCAATGGATCAATATATAGAATTTATTTCCAACCACTATTTGCTTGCCTTAGCACTTGTAGTCGTTACTTACCTATTACTTCAAGATTTTATTGAAAGTAGTTTTAACAAATTTGAAGCTTTATCTCCTTTGCTTGCAGTTACAAAAATGAACAGTGCAGACACAATAATTGTCGATGTTCGTGAACCACATGAATACATTAAAGGACATATTGAAGGCTCTCGTAACATTCCTGTACAGAAAATTGCCAACCAACTGGCTTCTTTAGAAAAATACAAAACACAACCAGTTATTATTGCATGTCAGAGTGGAACTCGTTCAATTCCAGCCTGCAAAACGTTAACAAATGCTGGCTTTGAAAATGTTTACAATATCTCAGGAGGTATGCAAGCATGGGAAGATAGCAAACTCCCAATGACAGTGACAAGTAAGCAAACAAAAAACTCGTGATACTAAAATCATGAACAAAACTTGCATAGCAAAATTAAATTTTTAACTTAATTCCAAAAAATAAATCATGGCAGAAGAAAGCACAGCAGAAGAAAAACAATTTTCAATCCAAAAAATTTACACAAAAGACATTTCTTTTGAAACCCCTAATTCTCCTAAAATTTTTACGGAAAAATGGGAGCCTACAGTTGATTTTAACTTGGGAACCAATGTTGACCCTATTGAAAATGCATTATTTGAGGTTTCTTTATCCGTCACGGTTACAGTCAAATGTGCAGAAACAACTGCATACCTAGTAGAAGTCACCCAGTCAGGCATCTTCTCCTTGGCTGGATTTTCTGAACAGGAAATGGCTCCTATGGTAGGAAGTTTTTGCCCAAACATCCTTTTTCCTTATGCAAGAGAGGTTGTCTCTGATCTAGTTGCCAAGGGAGGATTTCCTCAATTATTATTAGCACCCGTCAATTTTGATGCATTATATGCACAACATGTAAAACAAGCCCAACAAGCTCCTGGCAGCAACACCGTCAACTAATCCTGTGCGTCCGTCTATCAGCGTTTTGGGTGCTGGATCATGGGGTACAGCACTTGCTCTTTTAGCAGCCAGAAATGGCTGTCAAACCTTGTTATGGGGGCATAATTTAGCACATATCAACTCTTTAGTTAAGGATCAAGAAAACAAACGCTATTTACCCGGAATACCTTTACCTAAATCACTAACCTTAACTGACAATCTAAAACAAGCCTTATCCTTTAGTTCTCTTATTTTAATTGCAGTTCCCAGCCACGCATTTAGAGATACGTTAGCTAGCCTTATCCCTCATCTTGATAACGATACTCAAATTGCATGGGCAACTAAAGGCTTTAACCCTGATGACGGTTTGCTTTTAAGCCAAATTACTGAACAATCCTTACCAAACACCATCCCTACTGCAATATTGTCTGGCCCCACCTTTGCCCAAGAAGTTGCGAAAGGCTTACCTACTGCAATTACAGTTGCATCAACAACACCTGAATTTTCTTCATTCCTTGCCGAACTCTTCCATAATCCTTATTTCAGAGCTTATACTAGTCAGGATATCATTGGAGTTCAGGTTGGTGGGGCGGTTAAAAATGTATTAGCAATCGCTGCAGGTATTGCTGATGGCCTTGGTTTTGGAGCTAACACAAGATCCGCTTTGATAACAAGAGGACTTCAAGAAATTATTCGTCTGGGGAGTAAATTGGGTGGACAACAAGAAACATTTATGGGGCTTACTGGTCTTGGAGATCTTATACTAACCAGCACTGATGATCTATCAAGAAACCGTCGTCTTGGCATTGCTTTGGGTCAAGGAAAAAGTAAAGAACAAGTATTGAAAGAAATTGGACAAGAAATTGAAGGTGTTTCAGCTGCTCGAGAAACCTATTTACTTTCTGTAAAATACGATATTGATATGCCGATTACCGAACAAACTTATCGAGTATTATATGAAAACCTAGATCCTCTGATTGCTGTTCAAAACCTTTTAGGGCGAGATCAAAAACCGGAGACTTAATACACACTTCGAAAATATTTGCCTACATGTATAAGTTTTAAAAAAAGATACTTTCAAGACCCTAAGATCTTGAAAGAAATTAAAAAACAGCTTAATTATTAATATTAGAATCTTTACCTAGCCTACTGTTTTTTCATTTCTACGATTTACGCTAATGTTACTAGCTATCGTAGCCGTCGCAAAAAGTGCTGAAGAAATAATAAATTCCCCAGAAACAAAGCCTAACAGACCTGTAACAAACATAGCACCCGTTAAAACGTCTTTATATAAATCACTCATCTAAAAAAAACCTCCTATAAAATTAAAAGTCAACATTGACGATGTAACTATAACAACTCCACAGCTAATTAACAATGCCTCTATTTATTTATAGATTGTTTCCTATTATTGTACATTAGCCTGCTACACCGCTTCTTAGCTAGTTTTTTTCTCATCCTCTTTGTACAAGACAGTAGAGTTTTGTCCTTTTTTAACGAGCTAAAAAGTGATCTATCTCAAGTATTTAAAAAAATCATTCTAATTTATAAAAAAAAAATTATGCTTTGTTATAATTATATATTATGATCAATAACAGTTAATTTCATGAAGTTATGATTAATAGCTAATGTACATTGTCAATAAATTAGAGTAGAGTGATTTTTATGTTACACATTATCAATAGTTTTCCTATCTCCCATTCCTTTTTAGACAACACAAATACAGGGGATACAATCATTTTTACTGACAATGCGGTATTAGCAGTAAAACAAGAAAATGTCGAAACAGAATCATTCAGCCGAAAGGCATTCGAACATATCAATTTATGTGTACGCAAAGCAGATTTACTTATTAGAAATATTTCTAACCAAGAACTTTTGAGCGGCGTTGTTGTTATAGACGAAACTCAGTATGAAGATGTTATTTCAGAAGAATTTGCCTTTAAGTCATGTAATTAAACGTTTTTTAACAGCTGAATGCTGGGTTATGTTATCGCGCTATGCTTGATAATCTAACTCAATCTCATTATACGTCACTGAATTATTCCCCAACCCCACCTTTTGTAAGTTGCTTAGGGTCTAACAGCTTTTCTAATGCTTCACGCGTTAAATCCGTCATTTCCTCGGCCACATCAACAATAGGTCGCCCTTGCTTGTAAGCAGATTTTGCAATCTCTGCTGCTTTCTCATAGCCAATAATAGGATTTAAAGCTGTCACTAAAATAGGATTTCTAGATAATGCAGCTTGCGTATTGTCTTCTCTGGTAGCAAATGTAGCAATTGCTTTATCTGCCAAAACATTCGATACATTACCTATTATTTCAATGCTTTGCAAAATATTATAAGCAATAACGGGTAACATCACATTCAGCTGAAAAGTACCTGACTGCCCTGCCACTGTTATGGTTGCATCATTGCCAATAACCTGAGCAGCTACCATTGCTGTCGCTTCTGGTATCACTGGATTTACTTTTCCGGGCATAATACTGCTGCCTGGTTGCAAAGCGGTTAACTCGATTTCACCCAAACCCGCCATAGGTCCACTATTCATCCAACGCAAGTCATTAGCAATTTTCATCAAACTAACAGCAATCACTTTCAATTGCCCCGACAATTCAACAACTGCATCCTGCGCACTTAAACTTTCAAAAAAAGAATCATTAGGCTTAAAAGGTAAACCTGTTTCATCCGATAAAGACTGAGCAAAATTCTCTGCAAATTGAGGGTCTGCATTTATACCTGTTCCCACTGCCGTTCCACCTTGAGCTAATTTGTAAATTCTTGGTAATGTTGCATTAATTCGGTCAATACCATTTCTGATCTGTAATGACCACGCGCCCAGCTCCTGACTCAATGTAACCGGCATTGCATCCATTAAATGTGTACGTCCAGTCTTGGTAATGTTTTCTACTGTCGCAGCTTTTTCCTCTATAACACTTGCCAAATGATTTAATCCTGGTAACAGGGTTTTCTGACATTCAATTGCAGCACTAACATGAATAGCTGTCGGGATTACATCATTACTACTCTGCCCCATGTTAACGTCATCATTTGGATTAACGGTAGCATTCGTTATTTTATTTGCAATAGTAGCCAGTACTTCATTCACGTTCATATTAGTACTAGTCCCCGAACCTGTTTGGAATACATCAATCGGAAATTGATCTTGATATTGACCCTCCATCACCTGCTGTGTCGCTTGGACAATTGCTTCTCCCTGCTGCTTACCCAATCCACCCAATTTCATATTCACTTTTGCAGCATTTTTTTTAATTAATGCTATCGTTTTGATGAAAGTCGGTGGCAAAACCAAACCACTAATCGGAAAATTATCAATCGCTCTTTGGGTTTGCGCCGCATATAAAGCATTAGCAGGAACTTGTAATTCACCCATGCTGTCCTTTTCTACTCTGTATTGCTCAGTCATTGTTTAACTCGTTGATAAGGTTTTGAACTTGGTTTTGCGTAAATGGCCAGCCTAATTCTTTTTCAGTTTCAGGATGATATAAAACAGGAATGTGTATGGCGTACTTATCTTGCCACTGCTCATGTTCAGCAATGTCTATGCTTTCTATCACGGTATTTTTTGTATCACATGCTGCGACAATTACATCTGCCTCTTCACATAAATGACAACCCATTGTGCCAAATAATAATAATTTCATGACTGACTATTATAAAGAGTTGTATTTTACGTTGGATGGAAAATACAATACAACAAAAACAATTGTCGGAAAACGCTTCACTATTCCAACCTACACTTTTCTGGATATATTATCCAAAAACCCCATCAATAGTGCAGAAAACACCATGGTCAAATGAATAAGCACGTACCACATTATTTTATCATTTGCAGTTTCTTGCACGTTCATAAAGACTTTCAACAAATGGATAGATGAAATAGCGACAATGGATGAAGCTACCTTCATTTTCAGTGACCCATAATCATGGCTACCCAACCAGCTTAATTTTTCTGTGTCTTCTTCAATATCCATCTGAGAAACAAAGTTCTCATAACCACTAAACATGACAATAATGGTTAAACTACTCACCAAGGTAAGGTCAATCAACGTCAATAGTTTTAACACTAACTCTGATTCACTCACTGCAAGTATATTTGGCAAAAAATGAAATAGCTCCTGAAAAAACTTGATAGCAATTGCAAATAAAGCCAGACTCATTCCCAGGTATACGGGCGCCAATACCCAACGACTTGCGTATAAGATTCGCTCCATTGCTAACTCGATCGCTTTTGATGACATAGTTCTAATCAAACAAATGAGCAGACAACCAACGCTCTGCCACATCGACAGTCATTGATTTTCGTTCAGCATAACTCTCCAATTGTTCCTGAGTAATCTTACCTACATTAAAATATTGTGATTTAGGGTGGGCTATATACCAACCACTGACCGCAGCAGTAGGAAACATCGCATAACTTTCTGTCAATTCAATCGTGGTCGAGGCTGTTACGTTTAACAAATCAAATAATTTAGCTTTTTCGGTATGATCTGGACAGGCTGGGTAGCCGGGGGCAGGTCTAATACCCTGATAGCTTTCTGCAATAAGCTTATCATTTTCTAAAGCCTCATCCCCAGCATAACCCCAGTGATCTTTTCTGACTTGTTTATGCAAATATTCAGCAAAGGCTTCTGCCAAGCGATCCGCCAAGGCTTTAAGCATAATAGAGTTATAATCATCATGATCTTTTTCAAACTCTTCTATTTTTTGCTCTATTCCAATGCCTGAGGTTACTGCAAAACCACCAATATAATCTGCTTTTCCACTTTCTTTTGAAGCAACAAAATCAGATAAACAAAAATTAGCTCGCCCCGGTGCTTTAATATTTTGTTGCCGTAGATGATGTAACGTTTCTAAAACTTCTGTTCTCGTCTCATCCTTATAAAGCAAAATATCATCATCAACACTGTTTGCTGGAAAAAAACCGTACACACCTTTCGCCGTCAACCATTTTTCGTCCACTATTTTGGCTAACATCGCTTTGGCATCATTAAACAGCTTAACTGCCTCTTCACCTACGACCTCATCTTTCAAAATAGCGGGGTATTTACCAGATAACTCCCATGTTTGAAAAAAAGGAGTCCAATCAATGTAAGGAACAAGTTCACCAAGGGAAAGCGAGTCGATCACCTTAGCCCCTAAAAATTTAGGCTTAACTGGCTCATGCTCTCCTACAAACCTGTTATTTCTTGCATTATCTAGGCTATGCTGCTTTGTTTTTGCCTTACGTCCTTTATGACGTTCACGCACTTCCTCGTATTCTGTCTTTAGTTTGCTGACAAATCCAGGTTTTAACTCATCACTTAACAGTGAACTCACTACGCCGACACTTCTCGATGCATCAGCAACATAGATAGTGGGATGTTGATAATTTTGTTCAATTTTTACAGCAGTATGCGCTCTGGATGTTGTCGCACCACCAATCATCAACGGAATATCAAAGCCTTGTCGCTCCATCTCTTTTGCCATGTGAACCATTTCGTCCAACGATGGCGTAATTAAACCACTTAACCCAATCACATCGACATTTTCATCGCGAGCTGTTTTAAGGATTTTTTCAGCAGGTACCATCACTCCAATATCAATCACTTCATAGTTATTACATTGCAGAACAACACCCACGATATTTTTACCAATATCATGCACATCCCCCTTAACAGTTGCCATTAATATCTTGCCATTTGACTTCATACCGCCGCCTTTCTCTGAATCCATAAATGGCATTAAGTGGGCAACCGCTTTTTTCATCACTCGTGCTGACTTGACCACTTGCGGTAAAAACATTTTACCTTCACCAAATAAATCACCAACCACGTTCATGCCATCCATTAAAGGTCCTTCAATGACATGCAAAGGCCTTTCAGATTCTAGTCGTGCTAGCTCAGTATCTTCAACAATATAATCGGCATTTCCTTTAACTAAGGCATGTTCCAATCGCTTTTTAACCGGCCATTCGCGCCATTCCAGATCTTCTTTTTTAACCGTTACACCATCGCCTTGATATTTTTGCGCCATTTCCAGCATGGCTTCTGTTGCATCATCATTTTTATTAAGCACAACATTTTCAACGGCTTCTTTTAATTCAGCTGGAATATCTTCATAGATTGCTAATTGACCTGCATTCACAATCCCCATCCCCATGCCTGCTTTAATCGCATGATAAAGAAAGACCGCATGAATGGCTTCTCGTACTAAATTATTGCCTCGGAAAGAGAAAGAAACATTGGAGACGCCACCAGAAATTAAGGCATGAGGACATAATTTTTTGATTTCTCTGGTTGCTTCAATAAAGTCCACACCATAATTGTTATGTTCATCAATCCCTGTCGCAATCGCAAAAATATTAGGATCAAAAATAATATCTTCGGGTGGAAAACTCACCTGTTCAGTCAAAATTTTGTAAGCTCGCTGACAAATTTCTATTTTTCTTGCTTGAGTGTCTGCTTGACCTTCTTCATCAAATGCCATGACAATCACGGCAGCACCGTAGCGGCGAATTAATTTTGCCTGCTTGATGAAGTTTTCTTCTCCTTCTTTAATAGAAATCGAGTTAACTACGCCTTTGCCTTGAATACATTTAAGTCCGGCTTCTAAAATATCCCATTTAGAAGAATCCAACATAATGGGCACTTTTGCAATATCCGGCTCTGATGCAATCAGATTTAAAAACCGTACCATCGCTTCTTTAGACTCCAACATGCCTTCATCCATATTGATGTCGATAATTTGCGCGCCATTCTGGACTTGTTCTTTTGCCACTTCCAATGCCGTTTCATAATCACCGTCAACGATTAAACGCTTGAATCTGGCAGAACCGGTTATATTTGTTCTTTCTCCAATATTGACGAACAAAGAATCAGCGGCGATATTTTGAGGTTCCAACCCTGCCAAACGGCATTGTTTTTCTATCTCAGGTATTTTTCTCGGAGGATATTTTTGTACTTCTTCAACAATCGCTTTAATGTGATCTGGCGACGTTCCACAACATCCACCAATAATATTCAAATATCCATTATCTGCCCAATCACCCAATTCTTTCGCCATATCTTCGGGGGATTCATCATATTCACCAAACTCATTAGGCAACCCTGCGTTGGGATGTGCAGAAACATAAGTATCAGCAATATTAGACATTTCCTCTATATATTGGCGCAACTCTTTAGCACCCAAGGCACAGTTAAAACCGATAGAAATTGGTTCTACATGACTTAAAGAATTCCAGAATGCTGCTGCTGTTTGACCCGATAATGTTCTTCCTGATGCGTCAGTGATAGTTCCAGAGATCATCACCGGTAATTTATGACCTAATTCATCAAAATATTTTTCGACAGCAAAAATTGCAGCTTTAGCATTTAAGGTATCAAAAATTGTTTCGATTAAAATAATATCGGCACCACCTTCCGCTAAGCCTTTTACCGCTTCAAAATAGGCATCTGATAGTTGATCGAAAGAAATATTTCTAAAGCCGGGATCATTTACTTCTGGAGACATTGAAGCAGTCCGGTTTGTTGGTCCTAAAGTACCTGCTACAAACCTTGGCTTATCAGGATTTAAAGCAGTCACCTCTTCTGCTACCTGTTTTGCCAGTTTTGCTGATTCAAAATTTATCTCATACGCTAAAGACTCCATTTTATAATCAGCCATGGCAATCGTCGTGGCATTAAATGTGTTGGTTTCAACAATATCAGATCCAGCATCATAATAAGCCCGATGAATTGCTTTAATAATATCTGGCTGAGTCAGTGACAGCAGGTCGTTGTTACCTTTTAAATCACATTCCCAATCAGCAAATCGCTCACCACGATAATCCTCTTCTTCCAGGTGATAACCTTGAATCATCGTACCCATTGCACCATCAAGGAATAAGATACGTTTTGATAATTGTTGTTTTAATAAGTCAGACATATTAATTTGCTGGTATTTAACGATGTGAGAAGATGTGGAAAAGAATAAATAACTTGTTTAGGTTTATTCTCATTTCTAAAAATTGTATCTTTGGTTATTGCCTGATATGATCTTTAAATATTAAAGAATGCTAATAAGAAATAAATAAGTTATACATTATCGCGCAGGTTTTTTGTTTGTATTCGTTCGTGTAGCAACTGGCGCTTAGCGAGCTACGTAACTGTTGCTACACGAACGAAGACGGACTAAAAAGCAAGTGAGAATGTATAACTTATTTATTTTTTATTCCTAAGGAAAAACCATGTCTAGTCCAGGATTATTACACGTTATCAAAAGTGTGCTTGCAGCAGGGATAGGAGTTCAAAGCAACAAAAATAGAGAAATAGACTTTGAACATGGGTCACTACCCAAATACTTAATCGTAGGATTTATTTTTACTATCCTATTTATTATAGCTTTGATTTCCATTGTATCAATAGTAACTCATTAAAAAATAAGAAATCTGCTCAATCAAAAAAGCCTAGGAGATAAACCTAGGCTTTTAAATTTATAACTTAAAAAATAACTCAATTAAACAAAATTATTATTTATGAAGCTTTAAAACTATCCTTAATACTAATAAACATCTCTTTAAGCCCACCAAACAAGCCCATAAAGCTAAAGGACTGTTTTAACATATAAAGCTGTCTAATAATAGCGACAACAAAGAAAGGTGCAATCCAAGTCAGAAGCTCAAAAGTAATACCAATTAAAGATCCCCCAGCACCCGATTGTAGACCAGCTGTATCACTGTTATCTCTATTGTTTAAACCACCTGCGTCATCATACTCACTACTTATATCTGTATCAAATATCTCAATGATCGATCCATTAAAAATAATTACTAGGTATTGGACAACAAGATACATAATAAAACTACCTGCCACCCAGTAAAGTGCATTTCCAGTTTTATGTTCAAGTGCAGTTCTATAAATCCAGATTGCTATAAAAATAGCAATGATTCCACCAAAAGTCATTTTATTTACCTCTTCAAATTTTATTATTATAAAAAATACAATCCAATAGAAACCCCATATTTCATCACTTCACTGGATATAGCCTACACATTCTACAGCAACTAACAAATATCATGAACATATCCTTAATTATTTAACATACAAACAACTATATTCCTGAAAAATAGCAAATGCAAATTTTATGTCAAGATATTGATTTAAAATAGGTTACCCTGACTTACAGTTATTTATCCATCACGGCTTATCAGGAACAATCAATCGTTAAAACCTAGGATTCTATGATCGTATAAAGTATTTTTAGCGCCGCCCTAATAAAGACCCCATAATCCCCCTTATTATCTGCCGCCCTAATTGACTCCCTATACTACGAGCCGCACTTTTCAACATCGCTTCTCCAGCACTTTGCCTTCCTCTGGGCTTACTTTTCTTTTTATTTTTTTGTTGTTGTTCCTCCGCTGAAGAAGCTTGTTCTGCACGCTGTTTCAGTATCTCATAGGCTGATTCTCTGTCCAAGTCTTCATCATACCTATCTTTATACGGAGATCTAGAAATTATTTCTTTTCTTTCCTCTTCGGTTATCGGCCCCATTTGAGATTCTGGTGGTCTGATCAGCACTCTTTCAACAGGTGTTGGACTTCCGTCAGAGTTCAACACAGAAACTAAAGCCTCCCCTGTTTTTAATTCAGTAATCACTTCTTCCACATTAATCTCTGGGTTATCACGAAATGTTTCGGCAACCGCCTTAATTACTTTCTTGTCTTTTGGCGTATAGGCACGAAGGGCATGTTGAATTTTAAGCCCACATTGACCCAGTACATCTTGTGGAATATCCAAAGGACTTTGGCTAATGAAATATACTCCCACCCCTTTAGACCTGATTAAACGAACAATTTGTTCAACTTTATCCAGCAACACTCGAGGTGCACTCTCAAACAATAAATGTGCTTCATCAAAAAAAAGAACAATTTCTGGTTTTTCAGCATCTCCTTTTTCTGGCATGGTTTCATAAAGTTCAGACAACAACCACAACAAGAAAACAGCATAAAGTTGAGGTGATTTTTGCGTTAATATAGTTGCATCAAGCACACTAATAACACCATTTCCTGAGAAATCAGTTCTGCAAAAATCACCAAGCTTCACAGCTGGCTCACCAAAAAATTCATCAGCACCTTGCTCCTCAAGCACTAATAATCTCCGTTGAATTGCACCAATACTCGACGTTGAAATATTGCCATATTCAGATTTTAATTCTCTGGCATTCTCGCCCATCCAAGTGAGCATAGAGCGAAAATCTTTAAGATCAAGTAAAAGCAAACCCTGATCATCGGCAATCTTAAAACTGCTATAAACAACACCCGTTTGAGTCTCGTTCAACTCCAACATGTGACTAATAAGCAGAGGACCTAAATCAGAAATTGTAGTGCGAATCGGATGACCCTGCTTCGAAAAAATATCCCAAAAAACAGTGGGATTTGCTCTAAAGTTAAAATCTGGAATCTGGATTTTCTCTATTCGTTCAGTAATTTTTTCATGCGCCTTACCTTGTTTGGCTATGCCAGATAAATCACCCTTAATATCCGCTAAAAAAACAGGAACGCCTAGTTTAGAATAAGCTTCTGCTAAAATTTGCAAACTAATGGTTTTACCTGTTCCAGTCGCACCCGATATAACACCATGACGATTCCCCATCGCAGCATCCATAATCACTTGCAATCCATCTTGTCCGCCAATTAACATTTCCTTCACAGCCATTTTTATCTCCAAATTTATATATTTCAAGTAATTCTAGCAAAATATTGATTGAAAATCCTATGAGCCTTGACCTAGGCTGTCGAAATAGACTCATTATTAAAGCAATAATTTCCCCGATTTTTGGCTTTTTATCTCAGCAAAAAATGCTTGTCGCTTCTTACGCATAGTAT
>VAPK010350415.1_pt1 | contig 32479 bp, 27 predicted proteins | sample 3395031 | NCBI WGS metagenome assembly VAPK01 (sample SAMN08290443, study PRJNA428436) | hydrothermal vent metagenome | isolation source: Deep-sea hydrothermal vent chimney 1 | place: Pacific Ocean: Juan De Fuca Ridge
AAATGCTTATTCAATGGATCTTCAAAATAAATTCGACTTAGGTTTTTTTCCCACGCCACTACATCAATTAAAAAATCTTTCAAAAAAATTCCCAGGTTATCAAATTTACATTAAAAGAGATGACCAGACTGGGTTGGCCTCTGGAGGCAACAAAACCAGAAAACTGGAATATTTAATTCAAAAGGCACTGGATGATAACTCTAATACTGTAATTACAGCAGGAGCACAGCAATCCAATCACTGTAGGCAAACGGTTGCAGCTTGTGCTATTGCAGGTTTAGAATGTCACTTATTACTTGGTGGTGATGAACCTAAAGAGTACAATGGCAATTTGTTATTGTCTCATTTACTGGGTGCAAAGATTCATTTTACAGGAGAACACAGAAAAGGAGAAGATATTGAAAATTTGAAAGCCAAACTAGAATCAGAAAACAAAAAGGTATCTATTATTCCTTATGGAGGTTCCAATTTATTGGGTGCACTTGGATATGTAAATGCCATAAAAGAATTGAAAAGTCAACTTTTAGACCAGAATATAAAGATAGATTATATCTTTTTTGCTTCTAGTTCGGGAGCAACACAGGCTGGAATGATGATTGGTATGGATATTTTTGATTTGGAAGCTGAATTAATTCCAATAAATATTGATAAAGCAGGAGACAAAGGTTTTTTAGAAATGGTAGTTTACGGTTTGATTAAACAGAGTAAACAATATTTTGAACTGAAAAAGAAATATCGTAAAAAGCATATCCCGCTTGAATCAGATTATGATGAACCGGGTTATGGTATTTTAACCCAAAATGAAATAGAAGCTATAAAAACTCTGGCGCAGGAAGAGGGGATATTATTAGATCCTGTTTATACCGGACGAGCATTTTATGGAATGCTAGATTATTTAAAAAAGTCAAAATTAAAAAAGGGTAGTAATGTTCTCTTCTGGCATACCGGAGGGCTTCCGGCTAATTTCCTTTACGGGAAAGAAATGGTTTAAAATAGGTTATTGTACTAAAAATGACTTAAATTGATAAATTCAAATAAATAAATTGGCAAAGTTTTCAAAATATCTAATTTCCACCTTTCTGATTTTCGGTCTGACTGTGAATGATTGTTTTATCTATTCTCAAATTAATTCTTTAAACTATCATCAAGTCTCAAATATCTATAGAGGAAAAGAATTTAGTCGTAAACATTCGGGAATATACGTTTACACGAAACAAATATTTTCAAAAACATCAACCTTTTTTGAACTAACCATATATCGAATTCTAAGAGATATACATAGTGCTCAAATTCAAGTTGTTCTACAGTTACAAATAGAGCTTTATCAAAAGATATATTCAATGAAAGCTCAGCACTTTTTTTTGAATAAAATAGTCACATCTAGCAACCATTATTCAAGTTTATACAAAGCTTAGAACAGATTTACTTTTCTAGGTAAACATGCATTTCACTGCATAAAATGATAATCAAATGCCTAATCATTTATCATTACTAAAATGTATAAACAAGAGAATAAAACCAAATTGGAGAAACCCAAAAATTTTCTCCATTGGATAAAAAGAAGAATTATTTTAATAATTGCTGCATTTATGATTGGAATGTCTAATGCAATGTAAGATGAAGATGAAATGATTAATGAAAATAAATATAATACTGAGCAAAAAGAGAAAAAAGATTGATGTAATTATCGATAATATGTTAACAACAAACATTAAACATGTTAGGTTTTATAAGCATAGATTCGGGGTGTTTTGTTAGCTTTGTGTAACAGAATAAAATGTACATTTTATTCTGTTATGAAACATTATACAAACCGATATGAGTAATAAATCAAAATATTTAATATACAAATATTTAATTCCATTAGTAATTTTCGGATTGTTATGGCTATTTTTTGAGCTATGGAAACCAGAATGGAATTTATTGAAAAAAGGTTTTTTTACAGGAGGAATTACATATTTGTTGTCACCTAAAATAAAGAAGATCAATTTTTTAAGAGGGCAGAATATTCAGATAAAGTGGTTTGTTCTGGGTAAGATAATTTTGCTCCCGATGGATGGTAAGTGAATTAAAACTGTTTGTTAATTTACATCGATATGCAAAAGTCTGAAAAATGTTCAAGAATAATAAATACAATAGAATGAAAGCAATTGTCATTTTTTTACTGTTTTTCTCGTTGTTTTCCTGTAAACAACAAAAGGAGGATACAATCAAATTGCAGGAACAGATAAAAGTTTTAGAAGACAGATTGAACAATACCTACAAACCTGGTTTCGGAGAGTTGATGAGTAGCGTTCAGGCTCATCATGCAAAATTATGGTTTGCAGGCATATATGAGAACTGGAAACTTGCAGAATTTGAGGTGCATGAAATTAAAGAAATACTGGAGAATGTTAAAAAGTATCAAAAAGAAAGAAAGGAAAGTAAATTTATTGATATGATGCACCCAGCATTAGATAGTATTTCAATTGCTATCAAAAATAAAGAAGTTACATTGTTTAAAAACAGTTATATATTCCTGACAAAGACTTGCAATGATTGTCATTTAGAAACTAAATTTGAATATAATATTGTTAAAATTCCTAGTGTGCAGCAATTTAGTAATCAAGGGTTTAAAATAAACCCATAGTTTTCTTTGAGGAACTTTACCAAATAGCCATTGCCTTATTTTCTGACTGTTTTATGAGAATGCGTTCAAAACATCTCAAAAATATGTTTCACTAATAAGACTTACCTTTGCAAAATGCAAAAAGAACTGCAACTTTCAGACTGGCTTCCAACGACCAGCAAAGAAGTAAAAATAAGAGGCTGGAATAGTCTTGATGTTATTATTTTTAGTGGCGATGCCTATGTAGATCATCCGGCTTTCGGACCAGCTGTGGTTGGACGAATCCTGGAAAGTTATGGATTAAAAGTTGCAATAGTACCACAGCCAAATGTAAATGATAATTTACAGGATTTTGAAAAACTGGGTACTCCTAATCTGTTCTTTGCAGTTACTGCTGGTGAGATGGATTCAATGGTAAGTAACTATACGGCCTCCAAGCGAAAACGGGATAAAGATGCCTATACACCAAATGGAGATAAAGGATTTCGGCCCGATTATGCTACTACCGTATATTCTAAGATATTAAAAGAAAAGTTTCCTGCCATTCCTGTAGTAATTGGAGGAATTGAAGCTTCTCTTCGTAGAGTTACTCATTATGATTATTGGAGTAATACATTGAAAACAAATATATTAACAGAATCTGGTGCAGATCTTTTGGTATACGGAATGGGAGAGCAGCCTTTACGGGAATTGATTTTGCTTTTGCAGAAAGGTGTTCCGTTTGATTCCATCAAAACGTTGAAACAGACCGCTTATTTGTCAGATAATAAGGAAAATATTCCCAAAAATAAACAATGGGAAGATATTGAGATTCATTCACATGAGGATTGCCTTAAAGACAAAAAAATATTTGCATCCAATTTTAAAATTATTGAGCAGGAATCAAACAAAGTTTTCGGCAAAAGAATACTGCAAAAAGTGGTAGGAAATATTTTGGTAATCAATCCTCCCTCTCCAACCATGACTGAAAAGGAAATAGATGCCTCCTTTGATCTTCCGTTTACAAGGTTACCTCATCCTAAATATAGTAAACGAGGACCAATTCCTGCATTTGATATGATCAAATTCTCTATCAATATCCATAGAGGATGTTTTGGTGGTTGTAGTTTTTGTACTATTTCTGCACATCAGGGGAAATTCATAGCAAGTCGAAGTAAGGAATCCATCCTTAAAGAAGTAGACGCTGTGGCAAATATGCCTGATTTTAAAGGATATTTATCTGATATTGGTGGCCCGTCTGCCAATATGTATAAAATGAAAGGAAAAATACAGAGTATTTGTGATAAATGTGTAGCTCCTTCCTGTATTTCGCCTGTGATCTGTTATAATTTAGATACTTCGCATAAACCACTTACCGAAATATACCAGGCAGTAGATAAACATCCGAAGATAAAAAAATCATTTATTGGAAGTGGAATTCGCTATGATATGCTAGTTCCTGAATTCAATAAAAATGCAGATGTTCAAGAGCTAGAAGAATATACCGAAGAGGTAATGACCAAACATGTTTCGGGTAGATTAAAAGTTGCGCCGGAACATACCTCAGATCCGGTTTTAAAACTGATGAGAAAACCTTCTTTTTCTTATTTTCACAAGTTTAAAAAGACTTTTGACAAGATCAATAAAATGAAGAGGTTAAATCTTCAGTTGATTCCTTATTTTATATCAAGTCACCCAGCATGTGAACTGGAAGATATGGCAAATCTTGCTGCTGAAACCAAAGATATGGGTTTTCAACTGGAGCAGGTTCAGGGATTTACACCAACTCCAATGACAGTTGCTACGGTAATTTATTATAGTGGCTATCATCCTTATACGATGAAAAAAGTGTATGTTTCCAAAACAAAAAAAGATCGCGATGAACAGCATAGATTCTTTTTTTGGTATAAAAAAGAAAATTTTAACTGGATAAAAAATACACTGCAAAAAGTGCAAAGAAATGATCTGGTAGAAAAATTGTTAAGTGCCGGAAAAGATTACAGGAAAAGTAAATCACAAAAGAAAAATAATTCCGACAATAAGCGAAAAAAGGAAAGCCATCATGCAAAGAAATATGTAAGTATTCTGCCTGAGATGAAAAGGAAGAAGAAAAAAAGAAGATAATTTATTAAATGAATTCAAGCATATTAATCAATATTGACTACAACTAAATTATAATGAAAAAAACAGCACTTTTTTTTATCTTGATTTCAACTTTTGCATTTTCACAACAAAATGTAAAAGTTGATCTAAGAAACCCCAATGCGACTTTATATACACATATATATTTTTTGATGCCAGATAGTTATGATGTTTCAAAAGCATCAACTACTATTAGAGGCCTATCAAAAAAGGAGGCGAATGAAAAGGCAGAAAAAATAAAAGCTGTATTGGATGGGATGGGATTGGTCATAGACTTTACTAGTGTTCCAACAAATGCCAATTATTTAGATACTGTTCTTGTTTCAACCCAAAGAATCGAAAAGGCACAACACAGATACGCTCCTTTTCCATTGAGGTTGCCTCAGGTGTATGTGGAAAAAGTTGGGAGTAGGTGGTATTACTCAAAAAAAACCATTGAACAAATAGATGCAATTTATGAAAGATTATTTCCGTCACAACTGGCATGGATAGGACAAAAATTCCCCGGATTATTTAAAGCAATTGTTTTAGGTGTTTTAATATGGCAGCCAATAGCTTTTGTATTGTTGATTATTGTATCCATTTTATTATTCTATATTTTAAGACCAATAGTACTTTTTTTACTTAAAAAAATTGTAAAACTATTTGAAAAAAGAAGGAGTTATCAATCATTTGAAATATTACATGAATTTACAAGACCCATTGTATTTATTGTTTTGATTAGGTTCATACGAAGAATATTTCCTTCATTACAATTATTAAAGCTAAATAGTTTTGTTATTGTCGGATTAAAAGTAGCCGAAACAATTTTTTGGGTAATGATAGTGCTCACCATTATCAAGCTGTTCGTAAGTTTATATAATGATATTAACAAAGATTCAAGAAGCAGGTTAGACAGGCAATTGGCACCAATTGTAAATAAATTCATTAATGGCATCATAGTTTTAATTGGTTTTTTTCATATTCTAACAATTTTTGGAGTAAATCCTACCACAGTTTTAGCCGGTGCTTCTATTGGTGGTATCGCTTTGGCTTTTGCGGCGCAGGATTCTGTTAAAAACCTGATAGGTACTCTGAATATATTTTTAGATAAACCATTTCATATTGGTGATTGGGTAGTGATTGGCGGAATAGAAGGGACGGTGGAATATGTTGGTGTACGATCAACCCGTGTAAGGGCAGCAGATACTTCTATATTTCAAATTCCCAACAGTAAAGTTTCCGAAATGGAAATTAATAATAAAGGGTTACGGTTATACAGGAGATATCAAACAGACCTCGGAATAAGGTATGATACACCCCCAGAATTGATTGAGGCTTTTGTACAGGGGATCAGAAAAATTATTATAGCACATCCTGATACAAGAAGCGAATCTTTTAATGTAGAATTTATTGGTTTTGGTGAATCTGCCCTAGAGATCATGGTCAACGTGTTCTTTAAAAAATTAGACTGGGGTGATGAACAATCCTCTAGGCATAGATTGCATATTTCTATTGTGAAACTGGCTGCTGCTTTAGGAGTTGAATTTGCATTTCCATCTTCTACTTTGATGATTGAACAAATGCCTGGTCAGGAATCTTTGGCTGTGAAATATAACATAGATAAAAAAACTATAGAAAGTAAGATAAAAACTGTTTTAGAGGAATTTAAAAATGTAGATCATACGGTGGATCCAAATGCATCATCCTTGCCTAATTAATTATTTGTATTTTTCAATATAATCATTGATCACATCAATAACTGATATATTTTTCCATTGCTTTTGCAAATCAAAATAATCAATTGGGCTGTAAGGTTTTTGTCTTTCTAACGCACCATCTATAAAGGAACGTTGTAAAATATCTTCTACTAAAAAGTCTAAAGCGATCTCTTCTGGTTTATATTTATTTTTTAAATTGAGCTTAAAGAATTTGGCAGAGGTGTTATACATAAAAGCTTTTAAGCCACTGCGGTAATCTTTGATCAAACTGTACATTGTTTCTCCTGTTTGTCTGTTTATCAATTTTATCAGAATTCGTCCTTCAGTTCTGGTTAGTTTTTTTAACTGATTGGTAAATTCACCTTCCAGATACTTTTGTACTTTTTTGATGTGCTTTCTTCTTTTTCTTTTTGATTTGATAGAGTCGAGGGCTAAATTCAACTCTGTCATTTTGTCAGAAGCCATCTTTGAATAAGGATAGGCTTTCCTTACTTTTTTGGTATACCAGTAGTAGTATCTTCTTTCTTTTGAGGAATCAAATTTTCTTTTATTTAAAACAATTATTTCATCAAGGGGAATTGTTAAAGAGTCATTCTTAATGACAAAAAAATCATCATTACCAATATCTTCTTTTTTTAGTTTTTGAGAAAACAGAATTAATGGTAATGTAAAAAATAGTATAAATAAACTCTTTTTCATATAATAGAATGATAATCAAAAATCGCTGCAAAATTAAGAATTACTAATCGATTTTAATGGATTTTTAATTGTAATAAATTTTTGTTGAGAAACAGATCCTAAGCAAAATGAAATTCAGTGAAAACAATAGGATAATTTCCTTATTTTCGTAAAAAAAAACAGAAAACATGGCAAAACAGAAAATTCTAAATAAAAAATCGATTGATTTTCTTGAAAAATATTTAAACAATGCATCTCCAACAGGTTATGAATCGGAGGGGCAGAAGATTTGGATGGAATATTTAAATCCATATGTAGATACCTTTATCACTGATAATTATGGAACTGCTGTTGGTATTATAAATCCTGATGCCAAATTTAAAGTTATAATTGAGGGGCATGCCGATGAAATTTCATGGTATGTGAATTATATTACAGATAATGGATTGATCTATGTAATCAGAAATGGAGGTAGTGACCATCAGATTGCACCTTCAAAAAGAGTAAACATTCATACCAAAAAAGGAATTGTAAAAGGAATATTCGGATGGCCGGCAATTCATACCCGTATAGGAGGAAAAGAAGAAGCGCCTAAACTGGATAATATTTTTATTGATGTTGGTTGCAAAAACAAGAAAGAAGTGGAAAAATTAGGAGTTCATGTAGGCTGTGTGATTACCTATCCGGATGAATTCTTTATCTTAAATAAAAATAATTTTGTTTGTCGCGCCTTAGACAATCGTATGGGTGGTTTTATGATTGCTGAGGTTGCCAGATTGTTAAAGGAAAATGGTAAGAAATTACCTTTTGGTTTATATATTACCAATTCTGTGCAGGAAGAAATAGGATTGCGTGGGGCAGAAATGATCACACAGACCATAAAACCTGATCTGGCAATTGTTACTGATGTTTGTCATGATACTACTACGCCCATGATAGATAAAAAGAAAGAAGGAGAGACAAAATCAGGTGATGGACCGGTAATATCTTATGCACCAGCCGTGCAGAATAATGTTCGTGAACTGATTATTGAAACAGCAGAAAAGAATAAAATTCCATTTCAAAGGATGGCTTCTTCCAAAGCAACCGGTACCGATACCGATGCTTTTGCCTATTCCAATGGAGGAGTTCCTTCAGCTTTGATATCCTTAGCACTTCGTTATATGCATACCACTGTTGAAATGGTTCATAAAGACGATGTGGAGAATGTAATCAAATTAATTTATGAAACCTTGTTAGAAGTAGATCCTAAAAAGGGATTTAGTTATTTTAAATAAGGAGAACATATATTTTATAATAAAAACTTTAATCAACTTATAAAAAACTTTAAGATGAAAAAACCAATTCAGGATTTATACAGTGAAGATTTTGCCCATTGTTATGGATGTGGTAGGTTAAATGAGCATGGATATCATTTAAAAACTTATTTAGAAAATGATTATACCATTAGTAAATTCACACCTAAAGATTATCATATAGCCATTGAAGGATTTGTGTATGGAGGTTTACTGGCTTCATTAATCGATTGTCATGGTACGGGTTCCGCAACTATTTTTTGTGCAAAAGCAAACAAGATAGAAATCAAAGAGGGTAATTCACCTAGATTTGTTACGGGAACTTTAAATGTAAAATATTTAAAACCAACACCACTTGGTAAAGAATTGACTTTGAAGGGGGAATTGATTGTTGAAACAAAAAACAAAGTTCAAACAAAGATAAGTGTTATTGTAGATGGAGTTGTTACGGTTGTTGGTGAAGTAACTGCAATTTTGCTTCCTGATAATTTTGGTAAAAGCCTTTAAAATAGGGGTTTTAATGAATTAATAATTGTGTAAATAATTTTTATTATTTTGCGATTGATATAATAAATAATCTTGCTATATGAATATGAAAAAAAGTACCATTCTTATTATTTTGCTATTTTTATTTTTGAGTTTTATCGGATATACCCAAACGTCTCAACAAATTATAAAACAACGTGTTGAAGAGGGTTTGAAATCGAAATCAATTGCTGCAGATGGGATTGTTCTGTTTTCACAAATAGAATTGCCAAAAATTTACAGCAATAGTAATTTTGAAGTGATATGGGATAAAAAAAAGAATAGAAATGATCTTATTGAGAGTCTTTTAAAATCAGATGAGGAAGGTTTATTACCCAATGATTATCATTTGGAGAAGATCTCTAAAATTCTTGCTAACACAAAATATAGTAGACTAAAACCGATAGATGCGGCAAATCTTGATATGCTGTTAACAGATGCTTTGATGCTTTATTCATCACATCTGGTTGCAGGTAAGGTAGAGCAATCTCAAATACGTTCAAAATGGGATGTTGATAAGAATCAAAGGCCAGAAGGCATTGATAACCTGGTAGTTGTAACGTTAAAGAACAGTAATATAAAATGGGCTTTGGAAAGTTTAAAACCACATCATTATTATTATTTATTGATGAAGCAAAATTTAAAAACCTATAAAGATATTGCAAGAAATGGTGGGTGGCCAAAAATACCGGTTATTGATAAACTGGAAAAAGGTGATAAAGATGAACGAATTCCAATAATTAGAAAATATTTGATCATTAACAAAGACTTGGAAGCTTCCAAAGTGAAAAATGATTCTGTTTTTGACGAAGCGCTTGAGACTGCAGTGAAAAAATTTCAGGGAAGGCATAATTTAACAGCAGATGGTATTATTGGGAAAGGTACTCTGGAACAAATGAATGTTTCTGTGGAAGATCGTATTGAACAAATCAGAATAAACCTTGAAAGAGCAAGATGGGTATTGCATAACCCTGAAGATGATTTTTTAATGGTGAATATAGCTGGCTTTGCAGTGAGAAGGATCAAGGATAAACAAGAAGTATTTTCTTCAAGAGTGATTGTTGGCAAATACCATAAGAGTACGCCAATTTTTAAAGATACCATGGAATATATCATTTTAAATCCAACATGGACACTTCCTTATTCCATTGCAACCAGTGAGACTTTACCAAAACTTAAAAAAGATCCAGGTTATCTTACAGATAAACATATGATTATTATGGATAGAAGTGGAAAGGTTTTAGATCCGAAGAAAATCAATTTCCATGAATATTCAGCAGGTAATTTCCCATTTATTGTTCGACAGAAAGCAGGACCATGGAATGCCTTGGGGCAGGTTAAGTTTATATTTCCAAATAAAAATTCAATATATTTACATGATACTCCATCCAAAAGTCTGTTTAACAGGCAAGACAGAGCTTTTAGCCATGGTTGTATACGAACAGAAGATAAATGGGGCTTATTGATTAGTCTTATGGATAATCCGAAAGTCTGGAATATGGAGAAAATAAATGAAATATTGGCTAGTGGTGAAACAAAAAGGATAGATTTACCAAAACCACTCCCAATTTATTTGTTGTACTGGACAACCGGGGTTGACCGTCAAGGGAATATTTATTTTATTAAAGATGTTTATAAAAGAGATGCTTCAGTTTTAAAGGCTTTGAATTCACCAGTAGAATTCAAAGTAGCAAAATAGGTTTTAATATTTTAGGTTATGGTTACATTAGTTTATAAAAAGGAGGATAGTTTATTAACAACAACTGATCTTAAAGAAATTTTAGAGATTCCAAGAAATGACTTTTTATGGCTTGATCTTTTGAAAATTTCTGATGAGGAAAAAATCACATTTGAAGATCAATTTAAAGTGAAACTTGATTTGCTTTCAAAGAAGAAGGTTAGGCATAGTTATAGATTTATAGAAAGTGAAGATCAAATAAGGATCAATACCAGATTACTTCATCGTGATGGGAAAAATTTGGTAGGTAAACCAATTTTATTTGTTTTGATGGATGATTTTTTGATTTCAAATCATAAAATTCCTCATTTATCTTATGATGATATATATAAGGAGATCGAATTATTAAACGTATCTCAACTGGATGGTAAAAGAATTCTTTTAAAGGTTCTTGGAAAAGTACTTGAATATGATATTGATACTATTGAAGACGTTACCAATAGAATTGTTAAGTTAAGTAAAAAAATCACTACGCAAAGTAACCTTGATGAAAGTTTGATCTATGATATAACTTCACTTCAGGAGCAGTTAATACTGGTAAGAAGAAATATTATTGATAAAGAAAGGGTTATAGTTTCCATTTCAAAAAGTGATCATTTTTTAAAAAAAGGTTTACAGAAACAGATATTTATCCTTGAAAAAGACCTGCATTCAATTTTAGATTATATTTCATTTGATTTTGAAAGGCTGGAATATATTCAGGATACATTGATGGGGTTGATCAATTTAAAGCAAAATGTAATTATGAAGATCTTTACCATTGTTTCTGTTATATTTTTGCCTCCAACTTTGATAGCGAGTATTTATGGAATGAATTTTCACGATATGCCGGAACTCCAATTTCCACATGCTTACCCCATTGCAATTTCAGTAATGGCAATTCTATCATTGTTGGCTTTATTTTATTTTAAACGTAAAGAATGGATTTAAAGACCTAAAGGTTATTATGAAAACTTATATTTATATACCACTGTTAATTATTGTATTGTTGTCTTCGTGTATAAAAGATAATAAGTCACTTAAGCTCTTAAAAGTGACAGAATATAGTTCATCAAAAGTAACAGATACCTCTCTAGCAAGAATTCTATATAAAAACAATGATCTAAAAATAAATGTAACTTATACTTTATCAGAAGATGAAGCCTTAAAACAGCTAGAAAATAAAAAGGTTGACCTGGTAATTATTCCGAATAATGCAAAGAAAGGAGAAAATGATTTTAGAACTCTGGTACCTTTACTGCCAAGAGTTTTGATGATCATTACCAATAAGAAAGTAAATACCATGTCGGTTAAGGATCTTTTTGAAAAGGGCAATATCTATTTTGAGGATAGATCAAGACTTGACAGTATTGTTTTTAGAAAATTGTACTATAATTTTGATATTGATGAGAGCAAGATCCATTCAAATTTAGCTAAAAAACTGAACATAAATGAAAAATCAAAGAATCTGGAAGTTTATGTTGGTTTAACACATGTCAACAATTTAAAGGTTAAGAAGCTTACAAATTCAGACTGGTATTTCTTTTCTTTAGATAATATTGATAATTATAGAAAGGGGTCTAAAATAGAAGGGTTTACTTTGATGAATGCCAGTGGATATCCATTTATCATTCCAATGTCAGTATATAAAGGAAAACCAAAAAAATCTATATTGACCTATGCAATAAATGATGTTTTGATATGTAGGTCAGATCTTGATGATGATTTAGCCTACGGTATCACACAAACAATTATTGAAAATAAATCACATCTTTCAGAAATGAACCCTGTGTATAATTTACTTAATTTTGATTATGATTCTCAGGTACTTTCTTTTCCAAAACATAAAGGGACAAAACAATTTCTAAACAGAGATGAGCCCCCAATCTGGTTTAAATATGTGAAAATGGTTTGGCCATTGATCTCTATCTCAGTGGTTGTGTTCGGAATTTTTGCCTCCCTCAGGCAAAGGTTAAAAAGAAGGAAAAAGCAAAATATTGAGGAGTATTATAATTCGTTGCTTGAGATTAGAGATAATGCTGAATCAGCTGAGGATGCAGATTCATTAATAGCCATATTAAGAAAATTAAAAAAATTAAGATCGCATGCGATGAAATCTTTAGCAGATAAAAAGCTTGATCCCGGGGAATCGTTTAATATATTTTTAGCATTGTTTAACGATACTAAAACAGATTTGATAGATAGTCTTAGAGAGCTTCGATTAAAGAATCAGGAAAACAAAGCTTAGTTTATTTTAACTTCTGATACCAGTTTTGATTTTCCCTGTTTGATCTGTGTTTCAATTAGATTTTTTCATATCGTGCCCAGTTTTAATAACTTTGCATCAATAATCTTTCCTGCAGAAAAAAAAGTAAAACTTGTATTGCTACCTCTGGTATCTACATGCAAAAAGCTTAACAAACAAATATTGGGCGTATATCTGGATCAAAAAAGATTTGTTTATCTGTAATACTTAGGGAATTCAGTGAAAAGGGTTTTACCTGTCTTGATATTTTTCCAGTGTTTTGTTCTAAATTCAATAGCAATCACACCGCTAGTTGGTACATGATCAATTTTTTTACTTCCAAATTTGTTTACAAAATCACTTATTCCATGATCATGACTGAAAATAATGGCAGAATCAAAACCATCATCCAATGCCATAACGGTTTTGGTTAAATATCCATCACTAAAACTATACAATGATTTGCTTATTTTCAAATAGGATAAAGGGTAGTTAAATGAATAACTAAAGATCATTGCGGTATGTAGTGCTCGATTGGCACAACTTGACACAAAGACCGAAGGTGTTTCTATTTTTTTTTGCAACACAGAAGAAACTAAGTAGGCATCATTGATTCCCCTTTTTTTTAAAGGGCGATCAATATCATTGATTCCTTCATATTCCCAGGATGATTTTGCATGACGAACTATATATAAGGTTTTCATTTATTTCATTTGTTAAAGCTTATTCAAATATATAAAACTTTTCAATTGGAAATTTCAACTATTGATATTAAAAATTGCTTATGGTTCAAGTCTTTCTATTTTCCAGTTGTAATCTTCTTGCAAAGTAAAACGAATTCTGTCGTGCATTCTGTTTGGGTGACCCTGCCAGAATTCCATAGATACCGGTTTTATGATATAGCCACCCCAATATTCGGGACGAGGAATTTCTTTACCTTCAAATCTTTTTTTATAATCTTCCAGTTTTTGATCCAATGCTTCACGGGAAGCAATTACCTGACTTTGATGCGATGCCCAGGCTCCTAATTTACTTCCCTCGGGTCTTGATTCAAAATATCCGTCAGACAGATTTTCAGCAATTTTTTCAGCCTTTCCTTTAATGATGATCTGATGTTCTAAACTAGGCCAGAAAAATGTAGCACATACATTTGGATTTTGAGCAATCGCAATCCCTTTTTCGCTGTTATAATTCGTGTAAAAAATAAATCCTTCCCAGGTGAACTTTTTTAACAATACTACTCTGTTTTTTGGAAAACCATCCAATCCTATAGTTGCAACATGCATCACATTTGCCTCTTCTATACCACCGGTTTCATCAGCTTCGTAAAACCATTTTTGGAATAACTCCATTGGATTATCAGAAATATGATCTTTCAAAAGAGGATTCTTTTCGTAACTTTTACGATAATTGCTTAAGTCTTTTTCCATAAATCAAAAATAATACAATTTTAAATTTTGTTTTGAATTTACTTCTCTTTTTTTCGGATGATAAATAAACCAATAAAAGTAAATAAACCATTAATTATCAGTATTTCATATCCAAACACAAAGCCATTGAACCAATTTGTGGAATTTTGTTTTAAAACAAAAGTTAAAATAACAGAAAGGATTGCTATGATCCATACATACGAATCTCTAATTTGATATTTGGTGAATAGACCAAAGCTGAAAAGCCCCAATAAAGGACCATATGTGTAACTGGAAACTTGTAGTAAAGTATTGATTACATTATCTTTAATAAGATATTGAAAAGAAATTATCACAATAATAAGAAGAATTGAAAAAGCAATATGCACTTTTTTACGAATACTTTTCTGTATAGATTTTTTATGATTACTGATCTTTAAAAAATCAATACTAAAGGAAGTAGTCAGAGAGGTAAGGGCACTATCTGCACTTGAATATGCTGCTGCAATCAAACCAAGGATAAACAGAGTTCCTAACCCAAAACCCAGACCCTGATTCAAGGCAATTTCGGGGAAAAGAAGATCTGTTTTTATTTTTCCATTGACCATTGGTATGGAAACGCCAAATTTTTCCGCATAAGCGAAAAGCAATACTCCTAAAAATAAAAATATAAAATTGATGAGAATCAAAATAAATCCAAGGGAAATAACATTTTTTTGAGATGCTTTGATGTTTTTACAGGTTAGGTTTTTTTGCATATTATCCTGGTCCAGACCGGTCATGGCAATAGCGATAAACATACCGCCAAGTAAAGATTTTAGCCAGTGTTTTTTATCATTGAAATCACCACTAAAAATTGTTTTACTATAATTTTTATAGATAGAGGATTGTATAAATTCCGAAAAGGAAAAATCTAATTTATTTAATAGAATAATGATGGTAGCAACTACAGCAAACAACATAAAAAAAGTTTGAATCATGTCTGTCCAAACGATTGTTTTAATGCCACTTTTATAAGTGTAAAGCCAGATTACTAAAACAGATAAGATTATCGTAAATTCAAATGGAACATGCCAGGCATCTAAAATAAAATATTGTAAAACGGAGGCAACTAAATATAAACGAAAGGAGGCAATTAAAATTCTTGAGACCAAAAAGAAAAAGGCGCCTGTTTGATGACTTGTTTTTCCAAATCGTTGTTCCAGGTATTCATAGATGGAGGTAATATTTAGTTTGTAATAAAGTGGAATCAATAAAAAAGCAATTACAATATATCCTAAAAAATATCCTAAAACAATTTGCATATAGCTAAATTGTGTGCTTTGTACCCAGCCTGGAACAGAAATAAAAGTAACTCCCGAAAGGGATGCCCCAATCATTCCAAAAGCAACTATATACCAGGGAGATTTCTTATTTGCAGTAAAAAATGTTGTGTTACTGTCATCTTTTCCTGAGAAGTGAGAAATACCAATTAATAGTAAAAGATAAAGTCCGATAATTATGCTAAGAAGTAATGGGCTCAATTTGATAATAATTTTTACAAATAAATATTAAAATATCTTGCGTAAGATTTTTCAATATTAAGAATGGTATTTATTTGAATAATATGTAAATTTATGGACTTATTAACTTAAGGTATTATTTTTCAAAAATATTAAATTAACAATCACAAAAGCAAAATAAATTTTTACTTCGTAAATATACATAAACTCAGAGTAAAAAATCATACAGAGTTTTTCTCTGACCTGTTTTTTTATCATAAATGTATACTTATCTTAAAATGAATAAAATTATAAAAATGAAGAAGCAATTTAGATTAAATACCATGTACATTATTCTTATTAGTTTAATAGTATTAAGCTGTAAAAATAATGAAGAAAACAGTTCTGTTCAGTCGGAAGTAATTAACATTTCTAGTAACTGGAAAATGCAGCCAATGGAAGGGTTGAAAGGTGTTAGCGATGCTGAAATATCAAAAAATGATTATGATACCAAAGGATGGTATGATGCGGTTGTTCCTGGAACAGTTTTGGGTAGTTTAGTAACAACAGGTGTGATTGAAGATCCGTATTTTGGTATTAATATGCAAAAAGTGGGTTATGATCAGTTTAAGCAGGCCTGGTGGTATCACAATAATTTTACTATTGATAAAAAAGATTTAAACAAACATATTTCTCTTCGTTTCAACGGAATTAATTATCGGGCAGATTTATGGGTAAATGGTAAAAAAGTTGTCGGTAAAGATAAATTTGCCGGAACATTTAAAATGTTCACTTTTGATATTACTGATTATATCAAAGAAGGTAAAAATACAATTGCATTAAAAATGTTACAGCATGCAGATGGTGAATACTCTATTGGTTTTGTTGACTGGAATCCATTACCCAGAGATAGAAATATGGGTATTTTTAGAGAAGTTTTTCTTGAAATCAATGATGGTATTAAAGTTAGAAGTCCTTTTGTTTATGCCAAAGTAGATAAAGAAACTCTAGACAAAGCCGATCTGTTTATCCAAACGGAAATAGTAAATAGTACAAACAAGCCAGTAGAAGGGGTTGTTCATATAGATTTTGAAGTTGGTTCAGTTGAAAAAAAGGTAACTGTAAATGCCAATGAAATTTTATCTGTTAAGTTTTCTCCAGAAGAGTATAAAGAATTATCTGTTAAAGATGTAAAACTTTGGTGGCCAAATGGGATGGGAGAAGCATATTTATACAATTTTGAAACTAAGTTTATCTTAAATAACAAAGTAATTGATCAGGTTGATAAAAAATACGGAATCAGAGAAATAGGTAGTTACCTTGATAAAGATGAGAACAAAGTTTTTACTGTAAATGGAAAATTTGTCTTAATCAAAGGTGGTGGCTGGGTTGATGACTTATTACTACAAGACACCAAAGCATCTGTAGAAGCTCAGTTGAAATATGTGAAACAAATGAATTTAAACACTATTCGTTTGGAGGGCTTTTGGGGAAAAGATGAAGATCTTTATAATCTTTGCGATGAATATGGTATTATGATCATGATTGGCTGGAGTTGTCATTGGGAATGGGATGAATATTTATTGAAAAAAACAGATGAAAAATATGGAGGAGCTGTTAATGATGAGGATATTAACCTTTTAGGCGATTCATGGAAAGACCAAATGCTATGGTTGAGAAATCATCCTAGTATTTTTGTTTGGATGTTGGGTAGTGACAAACTTCCGGCTCCTAAATTAGAACGAAAATATATTGATTTGTTTAATAAGTATGATCCTTCAAGGCCATATGTTACTTCCGCTGGAGGTGCTGGTACAGATGAAAATACCGTAGTTGCCGAGGTGCCTTTATTTAGTGAAATAAGTGGTGCCACAGGAATGAAAATGTTAGGACCATATGCCTATACGCCACCTGTTTATTGGTTTACAGATGTTGATTTTGGAGGAGGTTATGGATTTAATACAGAAACTTGTCCTGGTCCAAACATTCCACCATTGGCTTCTTTGAAAAGAATGTTGCCTGAAAAAAATCTATGGCCAATTGATAAAGAATATTGGGAGTATCATACGGGTAGAAATAGTTTTAAAACATTAGATAGATATAGAACAGCTTTAAATGCTAGATATGGAAAATCATCATCTATTGAAGAATTTGCATTCAAATCTCAAGTGATTAATTATGAATTAATGCGACCTATGTTTGAAGCATTTATCGCGAACAAACCTAAAAGTACCGGATTGATTCAATGGATGTTAAATTCAGCATGGCCAGAAATGTATTGGCAATTGTATGATACTTACCTACAACCTAACGGAGCCTTTTATGGCGTTAAAAAAGCTTGTGAACCGCTTCATGCCATTTATCGATACGGATTTGACGATATTTATATAGCGAATGAAGACCTTTCTGCTGCTACTGATATTACAGTAAAAATAAATGTTTATGATATTAATTCTAAAGTAATTTTTACAGATGAATGGAAAGGAGATGTGAAGTCAAATATTTCAAAATCAATTTATAAACTTCCTAAGATTAAAAATTTGACAGATGTTTGGTTTTTAGATTTAAGAGTTTATAACAAAGATAATCAGGAAATTGATAATAATTTTTATTGGTTATCTTTAAAGAAAGATATACTTGATTATGAAGCTGCTAAAAAGATGCCATGGGCATTTCATACACCTTCAAGTCAATATGCAGATTTTACTTCTTTGAATAAATTACCTAAAATAGATCTTACTTATGACTATAAATTTAAAAAGAGTAATAAAGAAGGTTTAATAACATTAAACATTAAAAACCCATCAAATTCTATTGCATTTTTTGTCTTTTTAGATGTGGTTGATTCCGATACGAAAAAACCTATTCTGCCAATTTTTTGGAGTGATAATTATATCAGCCTTATACCTGGAGAAGAGAAAACCTTTACGGCAAATTATTCTCTTGAAAATTCAAATGGTAAGAAACCTGAGATAAGAATTAAATCCTGGAATGTAAATGCTAAGAATCTGAAATAGGTAAAAAAATATTTCTAAATGTAATACCAATGATATTGCTTCTTTGTAAATAGAGGTAATATCATTGTTTTTTAGAAATAGATTATAAGTGTAGTAATAATTTTTATATTTGAATTCAAATTAATTAAATGAGCACAAGTAAACGAATTTTATCAGTTGATATTTTTAGAGGAATAACCATTGCAGCAATGATTTTGGTTAATAATCCCGGTACCTGGTCGGCAATTTATCCACCATTTGAACATGCTGAATGGCATGGGTTAACCCCAACAGATCTGATTTTTCCATTTTTCTTATTCATTGTTGGTATGTCTATTACCTTTGCTTATACGAAAAAAAAAGAGCATGGAATTACAGGTGATATCTATAAAAAGATTATTTCACGAACATTAAAATTAATAGGTTTAGGATTGATCTTAGCCGGATTTATGATTGCGCCACCATTTTTTAAGGATCTGTCAATGCTGAGGTTACCCGGTGTCTTACAGCGAATTGGAGTTGTATTTTTTATATCCTCTATTCTTTTTCTTTATGCAAACTGGAAAGTATTGTTAGGTATTTTTATCTTTGTTTTAATAGGTTATTGGTATATCATGACGCAGCTTCCAGTTGATGGAATAATGCCTTTGCTTACGAAAGAATCTAATTTTGCATCGGTAGTGGATTTGAAAATTCTAACAGTAGATCATATGTGGAAGACCTTGTATGATCCGGAAGGGATTTTGAGTACAATTCCTGCTATTGCAACTACCATTTTTGGAATGTTTTTAGGGATGATTCTTTTAGATAAAAAGAAAACAGAGCAAAAAAAGTTAAGTCTGTTTGTGATTATTGGTATTGCAGCACTTGTTATTGGTTATGCCTGGAGTGTATTTTTTCCTTTGAATAAAGCTTTGTGGACCAGTAGTTATGTTTTGGTAACAGGAGGCTGGGCCAGTTTGATATATGCCTTGATTTATTTTGTAGCTGATATTTTGGGCCATCATGAATGGGGAAAGCCAGCAATTATCTTTGGATCCAATGCGATAACTGTTTTCTTTATGTCGGGTATTGTGGCAAGGTTATTTGGTATGATCAAACTATCTAACGGCAAATCTATTCATGGTAATTTATACGAAATGCTTTCTTCTATAATTACCATACCAAAACTAAGTTCCCTGATCTATGCCTTTTTTGTAATCTTGTTTTATTATTTTGTAGCATGGGTTATGTATAGAAAAAAGATTTTTATCAAGGTGTAAATCTGGTTAGAAGAATTGATTTAAAATTCATCACTCATCATTCATAAATAAATTATTTTGCCCAATGAATTTTTCTTCAAAGTTATTGGAAAATGCGGTGAACGAAGTGTCACAATTACCGGGTATTGGTAAACGGACAGCTTTGCGATTGGTTTTACACCTGTTAAAGCAGCCAAAAGAACAAACTGCCTATTTAGCCAATGCTTTACAGACTTTTAGAAATGAGGTTAAAACTTGTAAAAGCTGTCATAATATTTCGGATGTTGACCTATGTGAAATTTGTTCAAATCCACGAAGAAATCCTGAGATTATTTGTGTAGTAGAAGATATTAGAGATGTAATGGCAATTGAAAATACTGCACAGTTTAAGGGATTATACCATGTTTTAGGTGGTAAAATTTCACCTATGGAAGGTGTTGGTCCACACAATTTAACCATTGATAGTCTGGTTGATAAGGTGAAAAAAGGAGAGATAAAAGAGATTATTTTTGCTTTGAGTTCCACCATGGAAGGAGATACTACTAACTTTTATATATACAGACAACTGAAGGATTTAGAGGTCAATTTAAGCACCATTGCAAGAGGAATCTCTGTTGGGGATGAAATTGAATATACCGATGAAATCACTTTAGGAAGAAGTATTATTAACAGAGTGCCTTTTGAAAGTAGCTTAAAGAGTTAATATGTGTTATATATGCATATAATAAAAGAGATTTAATTTTTTATTCCTGCCTGAATTCATTTGTTTAAATAGAGAAATATATCAAATATTTTATAGTCACTTCTGCTTGCATACCTACGTTTATCGATAAAAGATATTAATTATTACCAATTTTCAGTATTGTTTAATATGTAATCATTTAAACTTTTAGCTGTTTGTTCTGATCTATTTTTAATTTGTTCGATTAATAATTTATTGCTGTTATTTTTTTTAGAATAACTTTTTTGAAGAGCTTCATTTGTCAAATATTTCTTTTCGTAATATTTTTTGGAAGACTTACTGGATAGATGATTATATCCATCCTGCATAATTTTTTTATGATCTTCAAATGAGTATTCAGGTGCAATTGAGATATTATTAATTGTATAATCTTTAATTTCAAGTTTGTATTTTTTTTTTCTTAAAAGAAACTATGAATGAAAAGTAGACTTTGTAACCAATGTCAAAATATCCTTTAGATATTATTTTATTTTCATTGTTTAGTTTTATTACTTCATTAGAATCTTTGAAGTTTAAAGCTATCCATTCTTCTGTTTTTTGTTTAATAGCATCCTTAGATAAATCAGTATCATAAATTTTTGAAAATTGGCTTTGCAAGAGTAAAGGAAACAATAATATAGCTAATAAGATTTTCATTTTCAATTAGTATTTTTTAAATATTTTTCAGTTGTATATAAATAGACCTCTATTTGATTCACCGTTCTTGCTTAATTGTTTCAAATCCAAAGATACAATATACATATTTCTAAAAGAGTCTTAATTGACATAAACCGTTTTTTAGTTTTATAAATAATTGATTTTTAGGTTATTTTATCTATTCATTAAATTAGATGTATCTTTGCAGCCGAAAAAAGAAAGGGCAAATGAATTATTTGTTGTTTCTCAAATTTAATTTATGACATTCAATTCATTAGGATTATCAGATGCTTTGTTAAAAGCAATCGATAAAAAAGGCTACCTGGAGCCTTCCACAATTCAGGAAAAAGCAATCCCATTAATTTTAGAAGGAAAAGATGTTTTAGCATCGGCACAGACCGGAACTGGAAAAACAGCCGGATTTACTTTGCCAATGTTGCAATTATTATCACAGGAAAGTAGATGGAAAAGAAGGCCGTTGCGTGCTTTGGTTTTAACTCCAACCCGTGAACTTGCAGCGCAGGTTTATGCCAATGTAAAAGAGTATGGAGAATTTGTTGATATAAGATCCACAGTAATTTTTGGAGGTGTTAATGCAAAACCTCAAATCAAAACTCTGAGAAACGGAGTTGATATTTTGGTAGCAACACCGGGAAGGTTATTGGATCTCCATAATCAAAAGGCATTATCTTTAGCAAGAATTGAGATTTTAGTTTTAGATGAGGCAGATCGTATGCTGGATATGGGTTTCCTAAGAGATATTAAAAAGATTATTGCTTTAATGCCAAAAAAGAGACAGAATTTATTGTTTTCGGCAACTTTTTCAAAAGAGATCAAAAATCTTGCTGGTAACTTTTTATATCATCCGGTCATGGTAGAAGCAACGCCTGAAAATACAACTGCCGAAAAAGTAGATCAGATAGTATATCGTGTTGATAAAAGTAAAAAAACAGCACTGATCAATCATTTAATTTCTGACGGAAATTGGGAACAGGTTTTGGTTTTTACACGAACCAAACACGGAGCAAATAAACTATGTAAAAAAATGATCGCACATGGTATAACTGCCATGGCAATTCACGGAAATAAAAGTCAGACTGCCAGAACCAAGGCGCTGGCTGGATTTAAAAAAGGAGAGATTAGAGTTTTGGTGGCAACCGATATCGCAGCCCGCGGTTTGGATATTCCTTTATTACCTCATGTGATCAATTTTGAACTGCCAAATGTGCCGGAAGATTATGTGCACAGGATTGGAAGAACCGGAAGGGCAGGAGCCAGCGGTGAAGCAATTTCACTGGTTTCCCAGGAAGAAAATGCATATTTAAGAGATATTGAAAAATTATTGAATCAGCATATTTACGATGATGTAGTAGAAGGTTTTGAACCAGATGCTTCTCCGGTAACTGAAAAAAAGAATCCAAGTAAATCACGACATCAAAATTTTAAAAGAAAAGGAGGAAATAAAAATTACAAAGGGAAGTCCAACAGACGGAATAAAAGGTCTTAATTTTAATTTGTACTTTTTCTTTTAGGTTCAATAATAAAAACGAAAGGTAAATTGAATTTGGTTCCAGCTAGCTTTTCTTTTAATATGGAAGGATTGTATTTTGGAAGATCTTTTGCTAATTCTATTGCTCTTTCTTCAAATATTTTATGTGGGCCACGTGCTTTGATATCGATTACTTGTCCCCATTATTATTTACTTTGAATTGCGTATATACAGTGACTTTGTCACCTTCTTTGTAATGCAATGATTTTACAATTCTATCCAGTTCAATGGAATAGTTTTGAGTATTCTGACTAAAAATATGAGTAGAAATTAGAAAAATTAATAAAACAAAAATTCTTGAAATTATCATTTTATGAGTGAGTTTAGAGTATTTGATACTGCAAAAATTACAAATTTTCATGTAAATAGGATTCATTTTATATTTCTATCAAGGAATTGATTTAAAAAAATAATATTTTTACCATAAAACAAATCTATTGATCAAACTATCTGTCATAATCGTTAATTACAATGTTTCTTATTTTTTAGAACAATGTTTGCTCAGTGTATATGCTGCATGTGAAAATATTTCTCATGAGATTATTGTTGTAGATAATGATTCAAGTGATAAGAGTTGTTCCATGTTAAAAGGTTTTTTTCCGTCTGTTGAGCTGATCGAAAATGATAAAAATATTGGTTTTGCAAAAGCTAATAATTTAGGAGTTCAGGAGGCGAAAGGAGACTTTGTCTTAATATTGAATCCGGATACTGTTATTGCTGAAGATACATTAGAACAGATTCTTTTATTTGCTGAGCAACAGGAAAACTTGGGGGCAATCGGTGTACAGTTTATTGATGGAACCGGAAACTTTTTACCCGAATGTAAAAGAAATATTCCCACTATTGAAATTGCATCACGTAAGTTGATGGGAGATTCGAAAAAATATTATGCAAGTCAGATTAAAAAAGAGGAAGTTTCAAAGGTAGAAGTCCTTACGGGTGCGTTTATGCTGTTAAAACACGATATTTATAATATGGTAGGTGGATTTGATGAAGATTATTTTATGTTTGGTGAAGATATTGATCTGAGTTATAAGTTACTAAATAAAGGTTTGCAAAATTATTATTATGGAGCTTCAACCATCATACATTATAAAGGAGAAAGCACTATAAAAGACAAGTTTTATTTAAAGAATTTTTATGGTGCCATGGAAATATTTTACGAAAAACATTTTAAGTCAAATGTTGCCTCTCGTTTACTATCCAAAATAGCAATCAAAACGTTGGTTTCTGTTAAATCGGCTAAATTGAGTGATAAAAACCAGATAAAGAAAGTTAATGCAGTACTCTTGATTGGTAAGGATTCCATTAAATATGAAAGACTAAAACTCACATTGAATCCAATTCAGGTTGATTTTTCAGATGCTATATCAGACGATCTTTCAGATTATAACAGATTGGTTTTTGATGGGGATTTATTTTCTTTTAAAGAGATTATAAACAACTTTAAAAAATTGAAATCAGATCATATTCAGCTACGAATCATACCAGGAGACACTTCATTTTATATTGGAAGTGATACATCTATTGATAGAGGAGAAATAGTTGAATTTTAATGAAAAAGGACTATTTATCTACTTTTCTAGTGCTTTTGAATACCACAGAGTCAATTAGATTTTGAAGGACTGGATTGGTGTTTTTTTTGTTCCATACGATTCTTAAGGTGGTAAGTTGAGGAATGTTGGTCAGTTCAATAAATTTAATATCCATGTCAAAGCCATACTTTAAAGAAGTAGGAACAATGGAAACGCCAAAATTATTTTCAACAAGACTATAAATGGATTTTGCATTTACCGTATGGTGAGAAACCAAAGGAGTAAACCCGCTATCATCAAAAATATGCATTACTTTTTCATAATATGATTCGCTGTAAGAAGCATCAAAAAATATAAAAGGCTCATCTTTTAACTGAGATAAATTTGTAAAATTATACTTGTTAAGCCTGTGAGATTTTGGTAATACCAGTGAAAACGTATCTTCAAAAATAGGTTTGATGCCTAAACCTCTCGGTACCCTTTCCATTCTTACAAACCCAACGTCAATTTCCTTATCTAGCAAGGCTTGTATTTGCTTATTGTTATCCATTTCCTTTAAACTAAAAAGAACATCCGGGTATTTTTCTCTGTGTTTAAGTAAAATATCAGGAATTATTTTTTGCATGGCAGAGCCAACATAACCGAGTTGTAATTTACCAGCAATTCCATCATTTAATAATTTTGCATGGTTTAAAATTTCATCGAGGTGTTTTAAATTAATTTGAAGTTCCTTTTTAAGGTAACTTCCGGCTTTTGTTAGTTTTACTTTTCGATTATGTCTCTCAAACAAACTAAACCCCAGGTCATTTTCCATTTGTTTGATTTGTCTGCTCAATCCCGGTTGTGAAATATATAACTTATCTGCTGCTTTTCTAAAATGTAATTCTTCCGCTACAGCTAAAAAATAACGCAGATGTCTGTATTCAATATGATGCTTCATAGTTATCAATAACTAGTATAATTAGTCTTGTTAGGCATCAAAAGTAAGCATATCTTTGTAGAAACTATAGAAAATATGATGTTTAACTACGGAATAGATAAATTAACGGTTTCAAAAGTTATTGCAATTGCTGGAGGAGAATTGAAAGCAGGTCTTACGGAAGAGACGATTGAAAAGGTAGTGAGTTGCAGAAAAAAAGTAGAAACCATGGCCAGCTCAAATAAGGCTGTTTATGGAATCAATACAGGTTTTGGGCCATTGTGTGATGTGCAAATATCAACGGATGAAACCAGTAAATTACAAGTGAATTTATTGATTACCCACGCAGTTGGAGTAGGAAAACCTATTGATAAAGAGCTATCAAAAATGATGATGATTACAAAGGTACACGCTTTATGTCAAGGGTTTTCAGGTATTCGTTTAAAGGTGATTGAGCGAATTCTGTACTTTATTGAAAACGATCTTTTGCCGGTTGTTCCCGAGCAGGGATCGGTTGGAGCATCTGGTGATCTGGCACCTTTATCTCATTTGTTTTTACCCATATTCGGGGAAGGGGAATTTTGGCAGAGAAACAAAATTGTACCTTCTGATAAAGTATTAAAGGAACATAATTTACAAGCAATCGAATTGCAGGCAAAAGAAGGTCTGGCGTTGATCAATGGTACCCAGTTTATTCTGTCACATGCGATCAAAGGGCTTGATAAAATGAAATATTTGCTTGATCTGGCAGATCTTGCAGGAGCAATGAGCATTGAAGGATATAAAGGAAGCGCATCTCCTTTTAAAAAAGAATTACATACGATTCGTCCTTATAAAGGAACTTTAAAAGTTGCCAAACGGATGAGAATGTTATTTAAAGGTTCTGAAAATATCATGTCACATGAAGATTGTGAACGTGTGCAGGATCCATATTCTATGCGATGTATTCCTCAAGTGCACGGTGCTTCCAGAAATGCCTACTATCACTTAAAAGAATTAACAGAAATTGAGATGAATTCGGTTACTGATAATCCGATTGTTTTGAGTGATACGGTTGCTATTTCTGGTGGTAATTTTCACGGACAACCTTTGGCAATGGCACTGGATTACGGAGCGTTGGCAGCATCTGAGTTAGGAAATATTTCTGACAGGCGTTGTTTCTTATTGATTGAAGGAAAATATGGTTTGCCTAGATTATTGACAGAAAGTGGCGGTTTGAATTCAGGCTTTATGATTCCACAATATACAACAGCGGCTTTGGTTTCAGAGAATAAATCCCTGTGTTTTCCTCCTTCGGCAGATAGTATTCCAACGTCTCTAGGTCAGGAAGATCACGTTTCTATGGGAAGTATTTCAGGAAGAAAGTTCAATCAAATACTTGGGAATCTGGAGAAGATATTTGCCATTGAATTGATGTATGCTGCACAAGCCATTGAGTTCAGAAGACCTCATAAATTTTCTGTCATTGTGGAGGAAAATTATAAACTGATCAGAACCAAAGTGGATAAACTTGAAGAAGATAGAATATTAAAAGATGATATAAATGCTATGATAGATTTTGTAAATGATCGTGCATTTAAAGTGAAGTAGATTTTGTAAAAAAGGAGATAAAGATGACATTCAAAGAACAAATATTACAGGGAATTCCTTCAGAAATGCCTGAGAAAAGGATTTATCCGGAAGGAATTAACAGAGCCCCAAAAAGGAAAGATATATTGTCAAAAGAAGAAAAACAACTGGCAATAAGAAACGCTTTACGTTATTTTCCAAAAGAATGGCATAAAGAATTGGCAGTTGAGTTTGCTCAGGAGCTCGAGGATTATGGTCGAATTTATATGTATCGGTTTAAACCAACCTATGATTTTTATGCAAGACCAATTTCTGAATATCCGGCAAAGTCACAACAGGCAGCTGCTATTATGTTGATGATGCAGAATAATTTAAATCCGGCAGTGGCACAGCACCCGGAAGAATTGATCACATACGGTGGAAATGGTGCGGTTTTTCAAAATTGGGCACAGTATTTACTGACGATACAATATTTGGCAACCATGACCAATGAGCAAACGTTAAACATGTATTCGGGTCATCCGATGGGATTATTTCCGTCGTCAAAAAATGCTCCAAGAGTTGTTGTGACCAACGGAATGATGGTGCCAAATTACTCTAAACCAGATGACTGGGAAAAGTTTAATGCTTTGGGTGTTACGCAATACGGACAAATGACAGCCGGTTCATTTATGTATATTGGTCCGCAGGGAATTGTGCATGGTACGACAATTACGGTAATGAATGCATTCAGAAAAATACTTCCTAAAAAGGAAACTCCGAAAGGAAAAATATTTTTAACCTCCGGATTGGGAGGTATGAGTGGTGCGCAACCAAAAGCAGGAAATATTGCAGGTTGTGTTACGATTTGTGCTGAGGTAAACTCAAAAGCTGCTACCAAACGATATGAACAAGGCTGGGTGGATGTGCTGATTGATAATATGAGTGACCTTGTTGTTCGTGCAAAACAAGCACAGGAAAATAAGGAAGTGATTTCTATTGCCTATATTGGAAATGTTGTAAATGTTTGGGAACGTTTTGATGAAGAAGATATTTTTATTCATGTTGGATCTGATCAAACATCTTTGCATATTCCGTGGACGGGAGGTTACTACCCGGTGGATATATCTTATGATGAATCCAATCGTTTGATTCGTGAAGAACCAGAATTGTTTAAAGAAAAAGTGCAGGAAACTTTACGGCGTCATGCTGCTGCAATTAACAAGCACACAGTAAAAGGAACTTATTTCTTTGATTACGGAAATGCTTTTTTACTGGAAGCATCTCGTTCTGGAGCGGATGTGATGGCAGAAAATCAAATCGATTTTAAGTATAAATCCTATGTGCAGGATATTTTAGGTCCCATGTGTTTTGATTATGGTTTTGGACCATTCCGATGGGTTTGCACTTCAGGAAAACCAGAAGACCTGGATCAAACAGATCAAATTGCCATGGAAGTTTTACAGGAGATCATGGAAAACTCCCCTGAAGAAATTCAGCTACAAATGCAGGATAATATTACATGGATCAAAGATGCCAAGAAAAACAAAATGGTGGTCGGTTCACAGGCTCGTATTTTATATGCAGATGCAGAAGGTAGGGTGAAAATTGCAAAAGCATTCAATGATGCAGTTGCAAAAGGTGCAATTGGTCCGGTAGTTTTAGGTCGGGATCATCATGATGTAAGTGGAACCGATTCCCCATACAGGGAAACTTCTAATATTTATGATGGAAGTAAATTCACAGCTGATATGGCAATTCAGAATGTGATAGGTGATAGTTTTAGAGGTGCAACATGGGTTTCTATTCACAATGGTGGTGGAGTAGGATGGGGAGAAGTAATCAATGGCGGCTTCGGAATGTTGCTTGATGGAACATTGGAAGCAGAAGAAAGGCTAAAAAGCATGTTGTTTTATGATGTAAACAATGGTATTGCCCGAAGAAGCTGGGCAAGAAATGAGGAAGCTTTGTTTGCTGTAAAACGTGAAATGGAAAGAACACCTGAATTAAAGGTAACTTTGCCTAATCTGGTTGAAGACAGTATTGTAAAGGGTCTGTTTTAATGGAATTTGATTGATCTAAAATTAAAAAAGTGGAAATATTATTTAAAAACATCAAAGAATTAATTCAGGTAAGAACTGAGCCGGTATCTTTTGTTTCAGGTAAGGAAATGAACGAACTACCCACAATAAAAAATGCTTTTTTACTTGTTAAAAATGGATTGATAGCTGATTTTGGCAGCATGGATACTTGTCCGGATGTGGAGGTTGAAGAGGTAATAGATGCCAAGGGGAAAATGATCTTGCCTGCCTGGTGTGATTCGCATACCCATATTGTTTATGCGGGAAATCGGGAAGGTGAGTTTGTAGATCGTATCAATGGATTATCCTATGAAGAAATTGCCAATCGCGGAGGAGGTATATTGAATTCGGCTAAAAAATTACAAGAAACCTCTGAGGATGATTTGTATGAACAAAGCAAAGTGCGTTTGGAAGAAATCATGCAATTAGGTACCGGTGCTGTTGAAATAAAATCTGGTTATGGATTGACTGTTGATGCCGAATTAAAAATGCTTCGGGTAATCAAACGTTTAAAAGAATATTATCCTATTTCGATAAAAGCAACATTTTTGGGAGCACATGCAGTTCCTGCGATCTATAAAAATGACAAACAAGGATATCTAAAAATGTTAGTGGATAAAATAATGCCAGTAATTTCAAAAGAAAAACTAGCAGAGTTTATTGATATTTTTTGTGAAAAAGGATATTTTTCTGTGGCCGACACAGCATTTATTTTAAAAGCAGGAAAAAAATATGGTTTGATACCTAAAATTCATGTCAATCAATTCAATTCTATAGGAGGTGTTGAAGCAGGAGTTAAATATAATGCCTTATCTGTTGATCATTTGGAAGTGATGACGGAGTATGACTATGATGTTTTAAAAAATACCAAAACAATACCTGTTGCTTTGCCAAGTTGTTCCTACTTTTTGAGTATACCTTATGCACCTGCCAGAAAAATGATCGATGCAGGATTACCACTGGCTTTGGCGACTGATTATAATCCGGGATCAACACCATCCGGAAATATGAATTTTGTGGTGGCAACCGCTTGTATCAAGATGAAAATGACACCCGAAGAGGCTATTAACGCTGCAACGATCAATGGGGCATATGCTATGGGACTGGAAAAAGAAGTTGGCTCTATAACTATTGGTAAAAAGGCTAATTTATTACTCACAAAACCTATAAGTTCTTATGGATTTATTCCTTATTCTTTTGGAAGCAATCAAATTGAGAGTGTGTTTTTAAATGGTGAAATTGTTGATTTATAATTTGTAAAATTTCACTTTTCAATTGCGATTCTAACATCCACGGCAGTGATCTCATTTTCATAAGCCAAAAGAGGATTGATATCCAATTCTGTTATTTCTGGGGCAATTTGCAATAGATTTGAAATATGCACAATGACTTCTGCAAAGGCATCTAAATTAATACCTTTCTGACCCCTGACACCTTTTAGAATTAGGAATGATTTTAAATCACTAAGCATATGAAGGGCTTTTTCTTTACTTACAGGAATCATTCCAACTTGAACATCTTTTAAAACTTCCACAAATATTCCACCTAATCCACATAGAACAACAGGAGGAAAATCACTTTCTTTTTTAGCACCGATAAATAATTCGATACCCGAGATCATGGGCTGGATCAGTACTGCTTCAGCCCCGTTAATCTGCATTAATTGTTTAAAATTTAAAAGTAGTTCTATTTCATTTTTCACATTTAGAATTACACCCCCAACATCTGATTTATGCAACGGGCCAATTACTTTTTGAACTACCGGATATTTCAAACCCTCAGCAATTTTGAGCAACTCCATTTTATCTTTAATTTCAAATTGATCGACAAAATTGATTCCTGAAAGCTTTAATAATTCTCTTGCCTCTTTTGTCGGTAAATAACCATTGCTGTTTGATACAATAATCTTTCTGATAGATTTGTTGTTAGAAAAGTCTGTAGTTATTTCAGTGTCATCAATTGTGACGGAATTATATACTTTTGCTAATGCTTTTCCGAAGATAACTTCATCCGCGAAAGCGATATTTCCTTTTTGAATAAATGCAGCAATTTCATCTTTTACATTCACAACAGATGGAAGTACCGCATAGATTGGTTTTTTACAGGATTTCATTTTCTTATCAAGAACGTCGTAAACATCATAAACAGAAGTCAGCCCGGGACTCCCAAAAATAACCACCATGGCATCAATTTGATTGAAATTATTCTCACAATAATCAATGATTTTTTCCAGTTGTTCTGCAGTTCCGGTAGCTAAAAAATCAATTGGATTCGCAACAGAAGAACCATCAAATAATTCGGTTAAAAGTTTTTCACTTTCAAGGCCACTGATTTGTGGAATTTTTAAACCATTTTTAGATAGAATATCGGTAAGCATCACTGCCGGTCCGCCGGCGTGTGTAATGATTGCAATATTTTTACCTTTTGACTCTTTTTGTAAAAGAATTCCAGCAACATTTATAAGTTCATTTCTTCCAAAACAACGAATAATTCCCGCTTTTTCAAATAAAGCTTCTACAAAAACATCCGAGCTAGCCAAAGCACCTGTGTGTGATGAGGCAGCACGATTACCTTCTTTAGAGCTTCCTGCTTTGATAGCCGCAATTTTACAACCTTTTTTGATGAGTGAAGAGCTGTGTTTTAAAAACTTTATCGGATTTTTGATGCTTTCAATGTACAATAGCTTTACTTTGGAACTTTCTGTTTTATCAAAGCTGGTATCGAGATACTCCAAAACTTCTTCTACTCCAATTTGAGCACTGTTGCCCACTGTATAAACGCTTGAAAATTGAAGTCCGAAACTTTGAGTGGCTTCCATAATAAAAACGGCTGTTGCTCCTGATCCTGATATAAAATCTACTCCCTTTTTGTCTAATTTAGGAATAGGAGTAGTGAAGACACCAGCATAGTTTTTATTGATCAGTCCAATATTATTTGGGCCTAAAAGGGAGCCGTCACTTTTTTCAATGATAGCGGTAATTTCATTCTCAAGTCTTTTTCCTTCTTCATCTTTTTCACTGAATCCGGCAGAAAAAATGATAAATCCTTTTGTATTCTTTTGCTCTGTCAATACTTTTACCGTTTCCGGAATAAACCTTGCGGCAATTGCAATAATGGCAAGATCAACCTTTGGTATCTCCTCAATATTTTGATAGGATCTAATATTTTGAATGATTTCTTTTTTTGGATTTACGACAAACAACTCACCATTAAATGGTTGATCGATCAGATTTTTTAAAACTCTTCCTCCCGGACTATGAATGTTATCAGATCCGCCAATCACGACAATACTTTTTGGATCAATTAATTTTGGATGTATCACGGGATTTTATGAATTTAAGATTTAATATTTATTTTTCTTGTAAAATAAGTAAAAATTACTTTTTATTTGAATGATTTTTATCATTTTAATATTAAATAATATTTTGTTAATTTGAGAAACATTATATTTAT
>VAPK010101455.1_pt1 | contig 32390 bp, 30 predicted proteins | sample 3395031 | NCBI WGS metagenome assembly VAPK01 (sample SAMN08290443, study PRJNA428436) | hydrothermal vent metagenome | isolation source: Deep-sea hydrothermal vent chimney 1 | place: Pacific Ocean: Juan De Fuca Ridge
CATGCGATCTTTCGCTATGGGGTTCAGGATCTAATGCCCGCCAATGTGAATTTTATCCACGGCCCCGGCCCTCCAGTTTGCAGGAGTATTTGATTTAATAAATTCAGTGTTTGTAAGGGTATATAATATTGAGGGGATGATAAAACTAAGTAAGAGGTAATGGATGATTTTTTTCTTTTGCAATAACTGTATTTGTATAGATTTATTTTTATAAATTAAAAATAGAAAAAACATTGAAAAAACAAAATAGCCTAATAATGAACCTTTTGTTTTTGCCAATAATATGAATGTTACTGCCAGTGTGTATGTAATGCTTGCAATGTATTTTTCATAAGATTTAGTCGTTAACATACTTATTAAAGCCAGAGGAATAATCAGGTCAAAATAGACAGAAGCATGATTTTTATTATTAAATGTTGAAGTTAGTGGTGTTGTCATATGCAATCCAAATGGATTGAAATTAAATGCCTGGAGAATACCAATTACTGCTGCTATTGATGCACCAATATATATGGTGAGAAATATGGTTTTTATTTGTTTATTATTTAGTTGGCTGGCGAAAAATGCGAGAGTGAAATAAGCAAATAGTTGTGTAAGTTCAATGGTTGAGTTTTTTACATCTACGGACCATGTTATAGAAAATAAGGCCCAACAAAAAAAACAAAAAAAAACAATATGTAGTCGGCTAATGCTTGTTTCGGGTTTATTGCTGAAAATTTGTAGTGAAAAAATGAGTAATAAACCACATGCCAGAATTGCAGCTAAACTATGACGAGGAAGAGAAGCCGTTTCGATAAGCTGATTGCTGTAAACAACAGGAAGCAGTATAAAAAATACAGCAAAAATTGTTGTATTTAATGAACTAAAAGAAACAGGTAAACGTAGTTCTTGAATGTTCAAATAGTTATTTCAATGTTTAATAATTTTTATTTGTTAATAGTGACAGTTTCATTTAAAACACTACCAGTTGTACCCGTAGCAACTGCGGTCCAGCCAGAAGATAATGTCACGACATAATCAAAGTTATATCCATCATTTCCTTTTGTTCTTTTCCAGAGATTATCGCTTGCGGATTCTAATGTAGTCCAATCACCACCCTGGAAATACCCATTATTATCCAAAAAATACTCTTCTTCTGCTAAACGAAGTGCGGCAAGGTTATTATGCGCTTCAGACATTTTAGCTGTTTTGATATAGCCGTTATAGGCTGGAATGGCGATGGCAGAAACCACCCCAAGAATTGCCAGGGTAATTAACATTTCAATAAGGGTGAAACCTTTTCGTAAAGAAGGATGATTCATAATCTGTCTCTTAACAAAATTTTCTTAAAAAGTTCAGGGGCATAAAAATGCCCCTGAAATATAACATATAAATACTGGAATTATTCGACTGTTACTGGAACGCCTGAAGCGTAAGTTGCTACCCAGTCATAAACAGTAGTATCTAATGTAGTACCTGTACCAATATAAATGGTAATAGTCGTATCAGCAGTAGTAAGGACACCATCACCAGTATCATCATCTACGATACCAACCTGGCCTTCTGCAGCTGGAGCATTACTGTTGTTAAAAGCATCTGCTAAAGAATCAAAGGGTGATTTCTTTTGACCTGCATTGAGTATTGCATCCAGGTCTGAACCTGCTGTGCCACCTGCAGCCATTTTAGCCACTTCATTTTTAGCTAAACGGAATGCAGCATCAGCATTTGTATGAGCTGCATTAACTTTAGCTTGTTTAATATAGCCGTTGTAAGCAGGGATGGCGATCGCAGCCAGAATACCGATAATCGCGATAACGATCATCAGTTCGATAAGTGTAAAACCTTGTGTTTTTTTCATGATGTTCTCCGGTGTTCGAGGTTAATAATTAATGTAAAACGTGTTCAATTGTTTAGTTCTGATAGTTTTATAGCAGCTTGTGTGCCAAGTCACAATAGAGGCTATCAGCGAGCTGATTAAAAGCTTTAAGTGTCTATAATAATACTTAATATTCATGTACTTACTGTGCGATCAATCACATTTTATATTTTAGTTAAAGGGTTCTTAGAGTAATATATAGGTACAATTATTAAATGAAAACACATATAAATGTGACCATAATTGTCACTATATGACAAAAGATGATTAATCCACAGTGTATACTGCATACTTTTTATATAAGAGCTTAGGTTATAATCTTTCTTGTCATATTTAAGTTATAAAATAACTATAAAGGCTTTAAGTTTTAAAAAGCAATCAATTAAGAATATTAACGAATACTAATGTGAATAAGACTCAAATTACAACTTACTGGCAGGATTTGCCCTGGAATGAAATTAAACTTAAAGCAAATAAGCATTTGCCAAAGTTTGTTTTTGTTTTACTTATTGTATTGATAACTCAAACCTTTGCTGAACTGACCTGGGAGTTTTTCTCAGCAGAACAAAAATCTGCATCTGCTTATAATAATAACCAGTTTGACTATGTTAAAACTGAAGTTTTAATTACTAACTTGAAAAAGGTAAGTTCATACCACTTATTTGGCGACGCGAAGCAACAGCTGGTTGTACAACAAAAAGTCATTAATGCTCCTGAAACTCGGTTACGCCTGGATTTGAAAGGTGTGTTTGCTTCTACAAATGCAAGTCAGGCATTAGCTATTATTTCGAGTAGTAAAGGAAAGGATAAAACCTATCAAATTGGTGACAAGATAACAGGCGGTGCATTATTACATGCCGTGTATGCGGATCGGGTTATTCTCAAACGAAATGGACGGTTAGAAACATTGCGTTTGCCTAAACCTAAAGTAGACAGTAAGGCTTTTTATCGTTCGTCATCTTCTGAGATGAGCCAATTATCAAATCTAACAGGTACACAAATTAATCAAAGTCAAAGCCAGCGTTTACGAAAAATGCGGAATACTTTATTAAAGGATCCTTCAAAAGTATGGCAGCAGGTTCGTATTAATCCGGTAATGAAAAATGGCAAGGTTCTGGGTTATACCCTGGCACATAATGACCAGAGATTAATGAAAGCATTGAATCTTAGAAAAACCGATATTATAACGGGTGTAAATGGTCAATCTTTAAGTGACCCGGCAACATTATATGGTTTGATGAATAGTTTGTCTGAGCAACAATCTTTGGAAATGACAATTGAACGAAATGGTCGACAACAAACGATTCAACTTAATTTCTAACAGGTTTTAACTGGGTTTTTGGCAGAATTTTAGTGTAAGATTATTAGCTGAATTTCAGCTTAATTAATAAGAATAATACAGGTTTAGGACTATGCTATGCAGCAGGATGCAACATTAAATATTAAAAGTTCATGGCAATTTTTTATTGCGGGCTTGTTTGTGGTTTTTATTTTTATTTCAAGTCCTGTGAATGCGGCTAAGTCTGTAAAAACTTCTGCTACTAAAGTAACACTTAATTTTAATGCGACCGACATTAATGCGGTTATTTCTGCAGTTTCAGAAATGACGGGGCGTAATTTCATTGTGGATCCGCGTGTAAAAGGTAAAGTCACTGTTATTTCACATCGTGCATTAAAAACATCCGAGATTTATCAGGTTTTCCTTTCTGTATTAAAAGTGCATGGTTTTGCGGCTATTCCTGGAAGGAATGTCACCAAGATAGTTCCAGAGGTTAACGCGAAACAGGATGCGATTCGTACGGGCAGAGCATCCATTCCTTATAGTGATGAATTTATCACCCAGGTTTTAGAAATTAAAAATGTTGATGCAGCACAGCTTGTTCCAATATTAAGGCCGTTGGTTCCCCAGCGTGGACATTTAGCTGCTTATCCAGGATCCAATGTTTTGGTTATTTCAGACTCTGCAGCGAACATTAGACGTTTAAAGAGAATCATTAGTAGAATAGATCAGGCAACGGGTGATGAGATTGAAGTGGTTGCATTACAAAATGCTTCGGCAAGTGAAGTTGTTCGAATTATCCAACAACTCTCATCTCAAGATCCAAAGAAAAAGAAAAACAACATTATTGCCGATGACAGGACTAATAGTATTTTATTGGGAGGCAACAAAGCCTCACGGCTAAGAGTTAAAGCACTAATTGCCCATTTAGATACCCCTGTTGATGTGGGGGGGGCAACGCAAGTTGTGTATTTGCGTAATGCCGTGGCAAAAGATTTAGTCCCTGTGCTGACTGGCGTGAGTAAAAGTGTCAGTGGTGCCAAAGGTAAAAAGGTCGGGGCATCAAAAGCGAGTGCGATTAGTATTCAGGCAGATGAAAACACCAATGCTTTAGTGATTACTGCACCGCCTGATGTTTTCAGGTCATTAAGAGCGGTTATTCGTCGTTTGGATGTGCGTCGTGCTCAAGTATTGGTTGAAGCGGTGATTGCAGAAGTATCAACAAATTCTGCTGAAGAATTTGGTATTCAGTGGGGAGCAGGCTCGACTAAAGATGGCATTGCGAGCCTGATTAATTTCAGCATTGGTAGTAGTATTACTGGTCTGCTTAGTACGCCTCCTTCTGTCGGTGATGGTTTAAATCTTGTCGCAGGAAACCCTGATAGCACGACTAACCCGATTGGTGCACTCATTCGGGCATTAAATTCAGATGGTAAATCAAATATTCTTTCAACACCCTCATTACTGACTTTGGATAATGAAGAAGCAGAGATTGTGGTTGGACAAAATGTGCCTTTTGTTACTGGCTCTTATTCAGGTACGGGTGGCGGCAGCACACCGTCGAATCCATTTCAAACAGTACAACGTGAAGATGTAGGCCTAACGTTAAGAATTACGCCACAGATTAATGAAGGCAATGCAATTAAACTGAAAGTCGAACAAGAGGTTTCGACCGTCAGCCCAAGTACTCAGGGTGTAGATATCATCACCAACAAACGTTCTATCAAAACGAATGTTGTGATTGATGATGGTCAAATGATTGTATTGGGTGGGTTGATTGAGGAAACTCTCAGTGAAGCTGAACAACGTGTGCCGGGCCTGGGTGATATTCCTTTATTAGGCTGGTTTTTTCGCTATAACAAAACTGAATTGAAAAAAACTAATTTGATGGTTTTTTTACAACCGACTATTTTAAAAGATGCAGCAATTGCCTCAGCACATACGGGTGATAAATATAACTTTATTCGCGCTGCACAATTAAAAATGCGTGAAGAGGGTTTACGCCTGGCTTCTGAAGAAGACTCACCCTTGTTAGCTGAAAATAAACAGTTCCTTAAATTGCCTCCACCTTATAGCGAAACTGAAATATTAGAAGATGGAAAGAGTAAATCATCAGTAACAGAAGTACCACCGACCATGATGGAGCAGGTTAATGACAAGCAGTCAAAATCAACCGACGGTGGAAACCAGTAATATAGAAAATACCAAACACTCAAATGAGGATAATTTGCCTTTTGCATTTGCGCGTCGTTTTGGTGTTATGGTTATGGAAAGTGACACTCATACTATCTCTTTGACCTGTCGCAAAGCATTGCCATCTTCTGTTCTTTTAGAAATCCAGCGTTATTTTAAAAAATCAGCAAAAGTTCAATCAATTGAAAGTGAAAAGTTTGATGCATTGTTGCAGCAATGTTATGAAATGCAATCTCAACAAACAGGAATGGAATCATTCGATGATGAACTGGATTTATCAGGTGTTGCAGAAGCTTTGCCTGAACCTGAAGATTTACTGGAAGCCGAAGATGATGCTCCTATTATTCGTCTGATTAATGTTTTATTAGCACGCGCAGTAAAACAAAATGCCTCAGATATACATATTGAACCTTTTGAAAGTCGTTTATTAATTCGAATGCGAGTTGATGGTGTGTTACAGGAAGTGATGCAGCCTCCGCGTGCTTTAGCCCCTCTCATTGCATCTCGTATTAAAGTCATGGCCAAGCTTGATATTGCAGAAAAACGTTTACCCCAGGATGGTCGTATCTCATTACGTATTGCCGGTCGTGCGGTTGATGTTCGTGTTTCAACCATGCCATCGGGGCATGGCGAACGAGTTGTCTTGCGTATACTGGATAAGCAGGCTGGTCGACTGGATTTACACAACCTGGGCATGGATGACGAGACTTCAAAACGCATGGATCAACTGGTGCATCGTCCTCACGGAATTATTCTGGTGACAGGGCCAACAGGTTCGGGTAAAACGACCACGTTATATGCGGCTTTAGGCCGTGTTAATAATACCGATCGAAATATTGTCACCGTTGAAGATCCAATTGAATATTATATTGATGGCATTGGACAGACGCAGGTCAACGCAAAAGTGGATATGACATTTGCGCGAGGTTTACGTGCTATCTTACGTCAGGATCCTGATGTGGTGATGGTTGGTGAAATACGTGACTTGGAAACTGTACAAATTGCAGTACAAGCGAGTTTAACCGGCCACATGGTTTTTTCAACCTTGCATACCAATACAGCAGTGGGTGCAATTACGCGTTTGCGTGATATGGGGGTTGAACCCTTTCTTCTTTCATCAAGCTTGATTGGTGTTTTAGCACAACGTCTGGTGCGCTTGTTATGCAAAGAATGTCGAACACCTTACCAACCCGATGCCAGCGAATGTAAGTTGCTTGGTCTGTCTGAAGATAAGCCAACAACCTTATATCTCCCTAATGGCTGTGATAAATGTAATCAATCCGGTTATGAAGGGCGTACCGGTATATATGAATTAATTGAAGTCGATGATGAGCTTAAAACGTTAATTCATGATGGCAGTGGTGAACATGAGCTGGAACAACATGTTCGAAAAAGTTCCCCCAGCATTCGCGCGGATGGCATTCGCCGTATCCTTGCAGGTGAGACCTCGCTTGAAGAAGTATTACGTGTCACGCGTGAAGATTAAGGCGATTAATTATGAGTGCCTTTGAATATACTGCTCTTGATCAAAAGGGACGTGAGAAAAAAGGTATCGTTGAGGGTGACTCTGCACGCTTAGTCAGGCAACAATTACGTGAAAAAAATCTTGTACCTTTAACTGTTATTGAAGTTAAAAAGCAAGCCGCTAACGAAAAAAACAATACCTTTGTCTTTAATCAACGCATTAATACCACTGAACTGGCATTAATGACCCGACAGCTTGCTACGCTATCCAGATCAGGCATACCGTTAGATGAAGCAACTGCAACAGTTGCACGTCAAAGCATAAAGCCTAAGGTAAAAAAACTTCTGCTAGGTGTGAGATCCAAAATACTCGAAGGCCATACACTGGCAGATGGTTTGCGTGATTATCCGCATATTTTCTCTGAAATGTATTGTGCCACTGTTGCCGCAGGAGAACAGTCGGGACATTTAGATGTCGTATTGGAACGTTTGGCCGATTACACAGAACAACGCCAACAATTACAACAACGATTAAAATTAGCTCTTATTTATCCTGTTATATTAACGGTGATGTCTATTCTTGTGGTCAGTGGCTTATTAACTTACGTTGTACCTGAGGTGGTTAAAGTTTTCTCGGACACCGGCCAGCAATTACCCTTTTTAACAGTAGCTCTTATTGCGGTAAGTGACTTTATGCAAGACTGGTTTATTTATTTATTACTGGCTATGGTGGCGGGCTTTTTTACTTTTAAAAAGTTAGTGCAACAGCCCGTATTTAAAAAACGTTATCACCAGTTTTTATTAAAAGTCCCTGTTTTGGGCAACCTGGTTTTAGGCGGTAACTCAGCACAATTTTCCCGAACCTTAAGTATCCTGGCCGCAAGTGGTGTTCCAATACTTGATGCTATGCGGATTGCGGTTAAAGTAATGGATAATATCCCTATGCGTGAAGCGGTAGAAAATGCATCACAACAAGTTAGCGAAGGCAGTAGCTTATCTTCAACACTTGAGCAAAGTGGTTATTTTAATCCAATGTTAATAAATTTAATTGCCAGTGGTGAAGCCACCGGACAACTTGAGCAAATGCTCGAGCGTGCTGCAATGAACCAGGAAAGAGAACTGGAAACAACCATGGGCACGTTAATGGGATTGTTAGAACCTTTATTGATTGTTGCGATGGGTGGGGTGGTATTGATTATTGTTTTAGCCATTTTATTACCGATTCTCGATATGAATCAGCTTGTTAAGTAGTCAAATGCGAAAGTGTGAGAGTAAAGGGTTTACCTTAATAGAACTACTGGTTGTTATTGTTTTGTTAGGTATTGTTACCAGTTTTGCGGTTTTATCCATGGGGTCATCAAGTTCCGAACGTAAAGTAGAAGAAGAAGCAAAACGTTTACATGCATTAATAAAATTAGTGAGAGAAGAAGCAATTATTCAGGCTAAAGAAATTGCAATGGAAATAAACAAACAGGAATATGTGTTTCTTGAATATAAGGATAAAAAGTGGATTCCATTATCAAGTAAAATATTTCATCCTCGAAAAATTACAGATGATTTAGAGTTTAGAGTGGAAACTGAATCAAAATCAAAAATATTTGAAGAAAAGGAATTATCATTATTACGATTGTACTTTTTATCCAGTGGTGAACAAACTCCTTTTGAAATGAGGCTTAATATAAGAGATGAACCACTTCCTTATTATCGTTTGCTTGGTCAATTTAATGGCAAGCTTAAACTGGAACGAATTAATGAATATTAGCATTGCAGCTTCATTAATATTTAACTATGAGCCACAAGACCAAGGTATGGAATTGGGAAATTAATTTAAGTGAGACAACAAGTAACAAGAAAACAAAAAGCATTTACTTTGCTGGAAGTACTTGTTGCGCTTGCCGTTCTTACTATGGGGTTAGGAACCGTTATAAAAGTTGCAGGAGGTCAGGCATCGCAACTTGCTTATTTAAAAGATAAAACCATTGCATTGTGGGTTGCTAATAATAAAGCAAATGAAATTCAATTAGATAATTGGCCGAGTACAGGTAATTCAAGTGGTCATGAATTTATGGCAGGCCAGGAATGGCGCTGGAAGTTAAAAGTTTCAAATACAGCAGATAAAGATCTTCGCCGGCTGGATATTGAAGTAAATCGAGCTAATGAAGAAGGCGAACCGGTAGTCAGATTTATTTCTTTTACCGGGAAAAAAAGTGCTAAAAGTACAGCACCATGAGATATAGAAATAAAAATATAAATGTAAAAAGAGGCTTTACTTTGTTAGAGCTACTTGTTGCATTATCAATATTTAGCGTATTGTCGGTGATGGCATATGGCGGGTTACATACTGTTATTACGACAAAAGAATCAACTCAGCAGGCCGCTGATAGAATTGCTGAAATACAGTTAGTTATGATGCGTATTAGCAATGATTTACGCCAGGCCATTTCTCGAAAAATTCGAGATGAATATGGTGATTTTTTATATGCCATGCAATCAGGTAATAATAGCAATGAGACCATGGCATGGACACGGGCAGGGTATCGTAATCCAGCACGTTTAAAACGTAGTCATGTACAACGTGTTGCTTATAAATTTGAACAACAGAAATTGATTCGAATTACCTGGCCTGTTCTTGATCGGGCTCAAGATACCGAGGCCATGGAAACTGAAGTTTTATCAAATATAGACTCAGTAGAGTGGCGTTTTTTGAATAATGAGGCTGAGTGGCTCTCAACCTGGCCAGAAGAAGGAACAAAAGCAGGGTTATATCCTTTACCGAAGGCAGTTGAAATTAGTATAGAGCTTCGGGACTGGGGGAAAATTCGACGTTTAATTTTATTGGCTAGTGATCTATGAGTTTGTGTTTAAATATTAAAGAAAAGGGTGTGGCATTAATCACTGTCATGTTGATTCTTGCATTAGCCACTATTCTTGCAGTTTCGATGTCCTCCAGACAACAGCTGGATATACATCGTAGTGCTAATGTTTTTAATTTTGAACAAGCCTACCAATATGTACGCGGGGCGGAGTCATGGGCGAAACAAATTCTTAAGCGGGATAGCGAAGATAATAAAACCGACAGTTTGAACGATGATTGGGCTACTGTTTTACCACCATTACCCATTGAAGGTGGTCAAATGAGTGGTCAGATAGAGGATTTACAGGCACTCTTTAATATTAATAATCTAGTGTTAGATGGTAAGCCACAGAAACTTTATATTGAAAGATTTAAAAGGTTATTACGTAACCTTGAGTTAAATGAAGATATGGCTGCGGTGATTGTTGACTGGTTAGATTTGAATGAAGAAACAGGGTTTGCAGGTGCAGAAGATAATGAATATTTGAATTTATCGCCCGCATATCGTACAGCAAATCAGGCAATGGCAGACGTGAGTGAGTTATTATTAATCAAAGGTGTTGATTTTGAGAGCTATGAGAAATTACGTCCGTTTGTTTGTGTGGTAAAGTTAAATACTGCTATTAATGTTAATACTGCTTCAGCTGAGGTGTTAAGTAGTATAGTGAAAGATATTACACTTGAAGACGCGAAAGAGCTGGTTAATGATCGAAAAAAAGAAGCACATAAAAAACTGGAAGATTTCCTTGAGCATCCGTTATTAAAACTAAAAAAAGTAAAAAAAGAAGGTTTGAGTGTGAGCAGTAATTATTTTCAATTAAATTCGACAGTACAAATAGAAAGGATTTCCGTTGAGTATACAACTATTCTTCAACGTGAAAATGATGGCACAGTTATAATTATAAAACGCAGTCGAGGTGTTTTATGAGTGCAAATTTCTATCTTTTTCTACCTGCTCAAAGTAATGAATCTATTGAATTAGAATCTGTTGCTTTAAGCTGGGTTTATGAAGATGCAAACAATGAATTGAAGTTAGCGCAAGGCTTGCTCCGTGATGCAGCTATTGCGGCATCACAGCATCATATTACGGTAGTGTTACCGGGTGAAGATATCTTGTTTTTAACCGCAGAGGTCCCTGGAAAAAACATTCAACGTGTCCGACAAGCCGTACCTTATGTTCTTGAAGATAGTGTGATTGATGATGTTGATGAGCTTTATTTTTCGATTAATAAAACAAACAATGATCCATCTGACAATCAATATAATGTTGCGGTCATTAATAAAGAGTATCTTGAATCAGTTATTACTCAGCTTGAAAATTCAGGTATTCATGCTGACGCGATGACGGCAGATTATTTATTGCTGCAAGAGAACAACACCTTGTTCTTTGATGGCACAAGAGTACTTTTTAATAGTCCTAATCTGAAGTTTGCATCAGCAATAGATAGCACAATAAATTTAGCTGATGAAGAAGTGCTTAAACTTATTTCCTGTGATAAAGAAAATGAAAGTAATAGCCAGATAGATAAATTAATAAAGAATGTTGATTTAGTACGGGAACGCTGTAATGCCTCCTCCCCTTTATGCCTGGTTAAAAACAGTTCAAATAATACTGCAATCAATCTTCTGCAAGGAATATATGCGAAAAAGAAAAACTGGTCGCAAGCAGGGAAAACATGGATTCCGGTTGCCGCTTTGTTGTTAGTCTGGTTATGTGTGCAAGGTGGTTTGTTTGTTTTTGATTATATTAGCCTGAGCAAACAAAATAAGGCGTTAAATACCGAGATAACGAAAATATATAAAAAGGCTTTCCCTAAATCACGTCGAATCATTGATGCTAAAGCACAAATGCAACAAAAGTTAACAAGTTTAAAGAAACGCAAAGGACAAAGTGGTCGAAGTTTTACTGAAATGTTATCAGGTAGTGCGGAAATTTTTTCCAGGACAAAAGGCTTAAAAATTAAGTCATTACGTTATTATGATGGTCATATAAATCTTGAACTACAAATTGCAAGCTTACAGGCATTAGATAAGTTGAAAGGCCAGTTAAGTAAAGAAAAAGGTTATCAGGTTGAAATCCAGAATGCATCGTCAGGAAAAGAAACGGTGACTGCACGGATACAAATAATCGGAGCTGAATTATGAAAGACTGGTTTTTAGCTTTAACTCAACGTGAACGCACTATGGTGCAGGTTGCTGCTTCTGTGATAGCCATTTTTATGTTTTATTTACTTGTTTTAGACCCGATAAGCAGTAATTACAAAAAAAATAAAAAAAATGTAGCTACTGCGACAGAAACACTCGAGTGGATGCGCTCTGCTGCGCGAGAAGTTAAACAGTTACGAGGTGGACATTTACAAGCAGAACAACCACAAGGAAAACAGTTTATTTTGAGTACAGTAGATCGCAGTGTGCGAAAAGCGGGATTAGCTACAGTAATGAAACGAGTTCAACCCGAAGGTGATTCGGGAGTGAGAGTTTGGTTTGAGAATGCGGCATTTGATGAATTAATAAAGTGGTTGGATAAAGTAGAATCTAAACATGGTTTATCAGTTAATGAAATTAATATTGAACAAACAGAATCCACGGGTTTGGTTAATGTACGGGTGTTTTTAGATTCATAATGAAAATCAATTATTCTTTGCTTAACTTTTCTTTTGAAAAAAAGAACATTAAATATATTTTAATTGTTGTTTTTTTGTATTTAATATTTTTAATTACGAGTTTACCTGCAAGTGTTGTTTTATCTGCAATTAAATTACCGGGTAATTTATCACTGACATCAGTATCGGGTACAGTTTGGTCCGGTAAAGTAAGGAAAGTCAGAGTTTCAGGCATCGAACTTGGTTCTTTAAACTGGGATTTACACCCGTTTAATTTTATATTCGGTGAATTATCTGCCAGCGTTTCTATTATTAATGAGGAACAATATATTAAAACAGAAGTTAATTTTTCTACGTCTGGAAAAATTAAACTTGAAGAAACACGTTTTTTAATTGATTTATCTTCATTGCAACCATTAACTTATGGGATGCCTTTTGCTTATGCAGGAAAAGCATCAGGTTATTTCCCTGTTTCATTTTTTCATAAAAATAATTTTGTAGGTATTAATGGTAAGCTTTCTTTAAGCAATATCGAAATGATTTCACCACAACGCCAGTCCTTCGGTGACTTTGAAGTTGATTTTCGAGCAGAAAAAGAAGGTGCTACATCCGGGCGTATAAAAGATAATAGTGATCAACTGAATATTGAAGGACAATTAACACTGAGTAAAGATGGTCAGTTTAATGTGTCTGCAAAATTAGCTGCACGTGAAGCGGGTAGCTCATTAGAACAAATGCTTTCTATTTTAGGTGCGAAAGATGCCAATGGACGTGTTCAATTAAATAGTAACTTTAAGCTTTGGCGGTAGGGTGGCTGGAAAATCAATTAAGCTCTTTTACCGCAGAGGCACCCCAAGAGTACTTCCTCAGATAGTTTGCAACAATCTTTTGGGTGCGCAAAGAACGCAAAGAAAAACCAAGTAACTAAAATTAAACTGTTAGGTATACCATTTTACGTCCCCATCAAAACCTTAATATTGTCTTAAAAAACATGCTAACCTTTGCGTTCTTTGCGCTTCTGCGGTGAGTTTTTTTGGGATTTTAAGTTAATCCATACCTAATTTTTTAATGCGATAACGCAATGCTCGAAATGAAATTCCGAGTAATTTTGCAGCAGCCGTTTTATTGTATTTTGTTTTTTCTAAAGCTTGCTGAATAACTTCTTTTTCTTTTTGTAATAATGTTGGATCAAGTAAAGTTGCATCTAATGAAAGTTCATCATTTTCTTTAACCGAGGTTTCTTTGCTGCTCGGATCTGGCAATTGAAGATCACTAAGAGTAATGAGCTGATTTTCATGTAATGTCATTGCGCGCTCAAGAATATTTTCCAGCTCACGTACATTACCCGGGAATGAATATTCATTTAACGCTTGTAATGAATCAGCATCAAGCCTGGGGGGGGCAGTTTGCCAGTCCTGTGCGATTTTTTGTAATAAGTGTTTGGCTAAAACAGGAATATCTTCCGAATGTTCTCGTAAGCTTGGTACTTCAAGTTCAATAACGTTAATTCGATAATAAAGATCCTGTCGAAATTCTCTTTTTTCAGTTAGTTCACTTAGGTTTTTATGGGTTGCGCTTAATATACGGACATTAACAGGAATTTCCAGTTGGCTGCCGATAGGCCGAATTGCTTTTTCCTGAATTGCGCGTAAAAGCTTTACTTGCATCACAAGTGGCAAGTCAGCTACTTCATCCAGAAACAAGGTTCCGCCGTCTGCAGCTTGAAATAAGCCTTGTTTATCAGCAATTGCACCAGTAAAACTCCCTTTTTTATGGCCAAAAAATTCACTTTCCATTAACTCATCCGGTATAGCACCACAGTTAACGGGCACAAAGTTTTTATCCGCCCGTGGGCCTTGTTCGTGGATAAGCTTGGCAACAAGTTCTTTTCCAACCCCCGACTCGCCATGGATATATACAGGTGCCTGGCTTCGGGATAGCTTTTGTATTTTTTTGCGGGTTTCTTTTATGGCTTCTGATTTTCCCAGTAATCCCTGTTGCTCATCCTGATTCTCTTCGCTATCTACTGTTTTTGTATCTGAAAGTTTAAGCGCTGTATTTACCAGGTTGCGTAAGATATTGAGGTCAACCGGTTTGGAGACAAAATCAAAAGCGCCCGATTTTAATGCTTCAATCGCATATTCCATATTGCCATGCGCGGTAATCATTGCTACGGGTAAGCTGGAAACATTATCCTGTATGTATTTTATTAACTCAATTCCATTTCCGTCGGGTAAGCGCATATCGGTTAAACAAAGGTCAAAGTTATATTTGGTTAATAAATCCTTAGCTTGATTTATATTTTCTGCACTATAGGTTTTAATATTCATTCGTGAGAGTGTAATGTCCAGTAATTCACGAATATCTGGTTCATCATCAACAATTAGAGCGATATATTTTTTTTGAGTCATGGTTTTAATGCATTTGTCTGCGTGGATCGGAGAAGGTTAAACGAAAACAACTTCCCCTTGGGTGAATATGGGTATAATTTTGTAAAAGGGTTAAGTGTGCCTGGTTACATTCTGCCAACTCACGTGAAATATACAAGCCTAATCCTGTCCCTGTTTCTGCTGTAGTATAAAAGGGTTCAAAAATATGTGCTGCGGTTTCTTTATCTATACCGGAGCCATGATCAATAATATCGAGGTAGGGACGGTTGTTGTTATCCGATATGCCTGCATGAAATTCAATTTTGAATTTTTCGTTGTTTTTGGGATCATCCACTGTATGGCGTAAACCATTTTCACATAAATTAGTTAATATCTGTTGTAAATGGCTAGGGTCAAAGCGTATCTGTATATCATCCTGCTGTACTTCAATAAGAAAATCGTCTCGTTGTGTTTGATTACCAGTCATAAAATCAACAAGAAAGATCTCAAGGTAATCATTGAGTTTAACTAATTGCGGGTAACTTTGATTACCACGGCCAAGTTGCATCACATTTTCAATAATGGTATTCACACGTTTGGAGTGATCCGCAATAATCTGAGTGAGGCGTAGGTCAGCTTTATCCATGTTGCTTGATTCAGCAAGTAACTGGCCGGCATGACTAATCGCACCTAATGGATTACGAATTTCATGTGCGATACTGGCTGTTAATCGACCTAAAGCTGCAAGTTGTAATTGCTGTGCTTCACGGGACATTGCTGAGGCATCTTCAAGAAAAATCAGTGTGGCTGAATTTTCTTCCTGGCTGAGCCGGGCAAAACGCGGTAACAAGCTGGGGTATTCGGGTGATAAAGGTAATGGAGATGATATGACTTCATTATCATCTTGCCAATTTTTGTAACTATTATTTAATTCTTCATTAAGCGCAGACAAGTATGGATTATTTACTACAGAAGGCATTCCCAGCATATGCCAGGCAGATTCGTTAATGAGTCGTAATCGATTATATTGGTCAATGACCATGATGCCTGTTTGCATACGCTGGATAATATGCTCAGTCAACTGCGACATATTTGCAAGATCAACACCACGTTTAAGTGCAAGTGCTTCACTTTCACGAATGTGTCTGGCAACAAAGTGGGTAATAATAGAGGTGGTAAAAAAGGTAATACCCAGGATGCCAGCTTGTAATGAACTACCGTCTAAATAAATACCTTCGAGATTGTTATAATATTCTTCAAATAGAACTACAAGGCTGGCAATTGAGGCAAATAATAGAGAATGGCGCCCTCTAATAACAATACTACCACCGGCTATAGAAATAATAATAAGTGTACCTAAACCACTTTGTACTCCACCACTGGCATGCATGATTATGGTGGTAAAAATGATGTCACTTAAAATTTGAGTATGGATTTGTAGATTAAAATCAGGTGTTCGCAAACGAATCATCATGCCAAAAATTAAGGCGGAGATAAGATAACCACCACTTGCACCATAAAACAAATGAGCATCGTGTGAAGCTAATTGTGGAAATGGATTTCCGGTAAAATAAAAAGTAACAAATAAACCTGAAATAAGCAGACGGTACAGGTTAAGAAAATTAAGCGGTCCCCAGGTATAAGCCTCGTCGTCAAGGAATAGCGGGTTAAAGTCGGGTTGTTTAGAAAAAATATTAAACATTTAGTTAGTCTTGTTTTCCATGCTTGAGATGTTTTTCGCTACAGTAAAATTTATCATCCCGTAGTAAGGCCTCATCTTCAGGTAGATACAATTGACAGACTTCACACTGCACCATTTTATTTTGTTTTTCTTGTTGTGCAGAAGATGCTGTTTTTTTATTTGCGGCCCAGCGTTTAAATATCTGGAATACCAGGTATATAATCAAAGCAATGACAATCAGGCGAATAAGGTTCATAGTTAATTTTTCTTTATATTAAGGTTAGTAATACCTTAATAGTAACGATAGATTTTGCTGCTGGCGATATTTTTTAGCTGAAATTTCACTTAAGTTTCTTTTGAACAGGTAAAACCGGGGTTTTTTCAGGTAAAAGTTGTTCCCATAGTGGTTGTAGCTTATATTTCGCATTGGTTTTTTTAACTCAGTTGACGGTTTTGAATATACTAAATAATACATCTGCCCCAGATAAGCCTTTGCGCATCGCGATTGCACAAATTAATTTGTTGGTCGGTGATATAGAAGGGAATGCTGCACGTATTCTTGAATGGATTGAGCTTGCCCGGGATGAGATGTTGGCTGATGTTATTATTTTTCCTGAGCTCGCATTGACCGGCTATCCACCAGAAGATCTGTTACTCCGACCCGGACTGCATGAGCGTGTCAGAATCGTTATGCAGCTACTCACAAGTGAAGTAAAAGGGATTACGGCCTTGGTTGGCTATCCGGAAAAAACGGATAAAGGTGTCTATAACGCGGTTGCTGTTCTTGAAAAGGGTAAGTGTATCGCTATTGCACGGAAAAACTATCTACCAAATTACAGTGTATTTGATGAAAAACGTTATTTTATTTCAGCAGATGAAAGTTGTGTTTTCAGTGTGAATAATTTGCAATTAGGTATCTGTATTTGTGAAGATATCTGGTATAGCGAGCCAGTTAAAAAAACTGTCGAGGCGGGTGCACAATTAATACTTAACCCGAATGCATCCCCTTTTCATGGACAAAAATCACATGAACGTGAAGACGTCATTCGCCAGCGAGTAAATGAAGTAAACGTTCCTGTGATTTATACAAATATGGTAGGTGGTCAGGATGAGTTGGTTTTTGATGGGCAATCCTTTGTTATTGCTGCAGATGAAAAACTCTCACATCGTTTTGCAGCCTTTGAAGAAACACTGGAAGTTGTTGAATTTGAAAGCAAAAGCCTGCAACCGCTTTCCACGTCAATAGTTTCCCCTCTACCTGACGAAGCCAGTATTTATCAGGCTTTGGTGACAGGAGTACGGGATTATGTCACTAAAAATAGCTTCCCAGGTGTGGTAATAGGTTTGTCTGGTGGTATCGATTCAGCATTAACTTTAAGTATTGCGGTGGACGCGTTAGGGGCTGACAAAGTGGAAGCGGTAATGATGCCTTCCTGTTATACCCTGGACATGAGTGTTGAAGACGCCAGGGCACAAGCTGAATTTTTAGGTGTGAATTTTAAAGTTATTCCCATTGAAAAACCCTTTAATAGCTTTCTTGAATTATTGGCTGATGAATTTGCGGGTAAAGAGGTGGATGCAACTGAAGAAAATATCCAGGCACGCTGTCGTGGGTTATTACTGATGGCCATTTCAAATAAAAAAGGCAAAATGGTGCTAACCACAGGCAATAAAAGCGAGATGGCGGTGGGTTATGCCACATTATATGGTGATATGGCAGGTGGTTATGATGTACTCAAAGATGTCAAAAAGACCCTCGTATTTCGTTTGGCGGAATATCGTAATTCTGTTTCAGCCAATATTCCACAACGCGTGATTGATCGACCTCCTTCAGCAGAATTAGCGCCGGATCAAAAGGATACTGATTCTTTACCTCCATATGAAATTTTAGATGAAATTCTGGAAAACTATGTTGAGCTGGATAGGGGGCTGGAAGATATTATTGCAGCAGGATTTGAACGTGAAACTGTCCGCCGTGTATTACGTATGGTTGATATTAATGAATATAAGCGGCGTCAGGCGGCACCCGGTGTACGCATTACCAAACGGGCATTTGGACGAGATCGACGTTACCCCATTACCTCGGGTTATGGTCGAAGTCGAAAATAGGCTAAAACGTGTACAGATATGGTATTGCCACTGACTTTTTCCTGTTAAAGTAAGCACAGTTGCAAGAATTATTGCATGAGGAATAAAAATGAAAAAAATAGAAGCAATTATTAAACCTTTTAAATTAGATGATGTACGTCAGGCTTTATCGGATATTGGGGTTAATGGAATGACAGCATCAGAAGTGAAAGGCTTTGGCAGACAAAAGGGGCACACCGAACTTTATCGTGGTGCAGAATATGTGATCGATTTTTTACCAAAGGTGAAAGTTGAAATTGTTATTTCTGATGATCAGGTTGATCATTCTATTGAAGCTATAACGAATGCGGCCAGAACCGGTAAAATCGGTGATGGTAAAATCTTTGTTAGTGATGTAGCTCGTGTGGTTCGTATCAGAACAGGTGAAGAAGGTGATGCTGCAATTTAGTTAACAGAATATTCCGAGATAAAAGAAACCGCTGGTACTGTAGATCATCCAGCGGTTTTTTTTGTTTTCAGGCTTTTATTTTGATTTTGGCTGTTGCTGTTTTGATAATTTAAGTTCTTTTGTCTTTTCATGTTCAGGGTAATTAAGCTCTAAAACACGAAAGGCATCACTGGCGAGATTATGCATGCCCAGTTTACGATAAGAATGGCTCATTAAGGCCAGGGCATCAGGAATGGCGCGTGTACCTTGATAGTTCTCAACGATATATTTGGCTCTATTTGCTGCAGCTAGAAAAGCACCACGGCGTTTATAATAGTTGGCAACATGAACTTCATATTGAGCAAGATTTTCACGTAATTCTTTCATACGTTTAATAGAATCTGCTGTATAACGACTTTTAGGGAAACGCTGAATTAATTCAGAGAAGTAGTTAAATGCTTTGCGTACTGATTTTGGATCACGTTCAGAAGGTTCTTGATCAAATATTTTGTCCATAAATGAAATTGAATTATCAAAACTGGCTAAGCCACGTAAATAGTAGGCATAATCAACATGAGGATGATTAGGGTGCAATTTAATAAAACGGTCTGCAGCAATTATCGCCGTTTCAGGTTGTGAATCCTTATAATAAGCATACGCCATTTCAATACGCGCTCGCTCTGCATAAGTACCATAAGGAAAACGTGATTCTAATTTTTCATAGTATTGAATAGAACTTGCATACTCACCTTTGGTTAATAGAGTTTTTGCTTCCTGATAGAGCTGAGCAACCGTCATGCCGTAGGTATCATCGTCAATATCTCCAGATGAGGCGCAGCCGGTTAAAAATGCGACAAAAAAGAGAGTAGATAAATTTAATAAACTGGGAAAACGCATGCGTGCTAACCTGTTGGTATTTAAATAATTAAGTGTGTTTTATAGTATTTTTGTATTATACCTTAAATTAATGACTGAGTTGTAGGCTAGGACACAGCCATGCAAAATCATGCGCAATTAAGCAAAATAATGAGATTTTCGAATGTCTGAAACTGAAATTATCGAAGGAAATTTTCCTGATGAATGGGCTGGTGAGCGAATTGATCAAGCTTTAGCCAAATTATTTCCGGATTATTCACGATCTCGCCTGCAAAGCTGGTTAAAAGAGGGGCAAATATTAGTCAATGATAAGGTTAAACGGCCAAAAGATAAGGTTTTAGGTGGTGAACGGGTTCAATTACAAGTCGTTTTGACCTCTGAGAATAGCTGGGAAGCGGAAAATATCCCTTTAAATATTGTCTATGAAGATGAACAACTGTTAATAATTAATAAGTCTGCGGGTATGGTGGTACATCCTGCAGCGGGTAATTTTAGTGGCACCATGTTAAACGCTTTATTACATCATGCACCGGAGTTAGAAACTATTCCACGGGCGGGAATCGTACATCGGTTAGATAAGGAAACCAGTGGTTTACTGGTTGTTGCTCGTACCTTAACGTCGCAAAAATTATTGGTTGAACAGCTTCAGGCACGCACTTTTTTGCGTGAGTACGACGCTATTATTACAGGGGCAGTGACCGCTGGTAGTACTATTAATCAGCCCATTGGTCGACACCCCGTTAACCGTAAACGAATGGCGGTCAACCCAAAGGGTAAACCGGCAATTACACATTACCGGGTTAGTGAGCGGTTTCGTTTACATACAAAATTAACAGTAAAATTAGAAACGGGAAGAACCCATCAAATACGTGTTCACATGGCTTATATTAATCATCCCCTGTTGGGTGATCCTGTATATGGTGGCCGCTTTAAAATTCCGGCGGCAAGTGATGACAATTTTGTGCAAATGCTAAAAAGTTTTAAACGTCAGGCACTTCATGCCCGACATCTGGGTTTGATTCATCCCGCAACTAATGAATTTATAGAGTGGGAAGTTGAGGTACCACAAGACATGATTGATTTGCAGGATGCATTACGTCTTGATTTTGAAAAATATAATCAAGGAAAATCATGACAGAGAACTGGTTAAAAGCGGATTGGCCTGCTCCTGATTTTATTAAAGCCGGTACAACTTTGCGGCAGGGTGGTGTGAGTGAAAAACCTTATGGAAGTTTTAATCTTGCGACACATGTGGGAGATGAACTTGCAGCAGTAAAAAAAAATCGTGCGATGCTAAAAGTACCTGGCACGCTACAATGGCTGGATCAAGTTCATAGTACTAAAGCCGTTTTATTACCTGCTGAAGAAATTATTCCTAAAGCAGATGCGGCATACACATCAGAAGAGAATGTTGTTTGTACTGTAATGACGGCTGATTGTTTGCCTTTATTGATTACCGATGAGCAGGGCAGTTGTGTTGCTGCGATTCATGCCGGTTGGCGTGGTTTATGTGATGGAATTATCGAAGCCACTATAAAAAAATTACCTGCCAAGCCTGAGTCATTATTGGTCTGGTTAGGCCCTGCTATTGGTTCAGATGTTTATGAAGTGGGCGAAGAGGTATATGATGCTTTCACTGACACTGATGATGAGGCTAAACAGGCATTTACCTCTGTATCAGAACAACATTGGCTATTCGATATTTACCGTTTAGCAAGGTCACGCTTGAATAGAATTGACGTCAGACAAATTTATGGTGGTGGCCGTTGTACTTTAAGTGAAGAGAAAATTTTTTTTTCTTTCCGACGCGATGGCGTGACTGGTCGAATGGCGAGTATGATTTGGATTGAGCCAAAATAATTTAAGAGAAAATATTTATGCCGTTATTGGGTTGGATTATTGTTTTTAGTTTATTAGGCGGCGTGCTTAGCGTTATTGCCGCATCTGTCTTTTTATTGATTAACGATAAATATCAAAAAAAGCTGTTACCTCATACTGTTAGTTTTGCGATTGGCGCTTTATTAGGTGCTGCATTGTTAGCTTTATTGCCACATGCGATAACGGTTAATGAAAATGTGGATATGCACGATCTAGGCTTAACTATTCTCATTGGTTTGTTAGGTTTTTTTCTACTGGAAAAAATGGTGTTATGGCGCCACTGTCATTCGAGTCACTGCGAGGTGCACTCACCGGGTGAAGATACAGAGCATAATCATACACATGGAAAAGATGCCAGTGGTACTCTTATTATTATCGGGGATGCTGTTCATAACCTGGTTGATGGTGTTTTGATTGCAGCAGCATTTATGACTGATATCGATCTCGGTATTGTTACTGCACTGGCTGTTGCCGCACATGAAATTCCGCAAGAGATTGGTGACTTTGCTATTTTATTAAATAGTGGATACAACCGTGGTCGTGCATTATTTTTTAATATCCTCGCAAGTATGGCTACCTTGGTCGGTGCTATTATTGCTTACTATAGTTTACAAAGTATGCAACATGCCTTGCCTTATATTTTAGCTATTGCTGCTTCCAGTTTTATTTATATTGCGGTAGCTGATTTAATTCCCGGCTTACATAAAAAAACAGAATTACGTGAGACTCTTCAGCAAATAACATTAATTGCATTAGGTGTAACCGTTATTTATTGGGCACATTCAACACTCCATTAAGTCATATTTACTCATCAGAATAATTAAGGAGAAAAAGTCACCATGACAAAAGAAGAAAATAAATGGTACATGGTGACATTAATCGGCAAGGATCGAGCGGGTATTGTTTCTCATGTTACTGCAGCACTTTATGAAGGTGGTGGTAATTTAGGTGAAACCAGTATGATGCGTCTTGGTGGAAATTTCAGCATTATGATGATGGTTGAATTTTCTGGGCGAACAAAAGAATTGCACGATGTGTTAAGTACAGTCACAGATTCTATGGATTTACATCTTCATATTGATTCCATTAATGCAAGGCTACATGAACATAGAATTCCGGATGTACGTATTTCTGTTTACGGTGCTGATCGCGCAGGTATTGTGAGCAAGGTAACTGCGGTACTGGCTGAAGCAGGTTTAAATATTCTTGATCTTGAATCAGATGTTGCCGGAAACAAAGATAAGCCACTTTATATTATGCATATTGAAGGTGAAGCTTCGGAAGGCATTAAGGCTTTAGAGTCTGCTTTACAAATTGTAAAAGAGGAAGACGGTGTTGATGCAGAGTTAGTTGAAATTGATACTTTAATTGGTTAAAGAAAAATGACTGTATTGGATATCATCACTTATCCTGATGCTCGTCTCAAGCAAGTTGCAGACGAAGTTAAAATATTTAATTCTGAACTTTCCAAATTCATACAAGACCTTGATGAAACTATGGCTGCAGGCCCGGGTGGGGTTGGCATTGCTGCCACGCAAGTTGGTGTAATGCAGCGAATCGTAATCGTTGACGTTTCAAATTATCCTAAAATCAAGAAAGCTAAACATCACGGGCATCTTGTTCTGATAAATCCGGAAATTATAGATTGGCAAGGAATGAAAAAAGGACGTGAAGGTTGCATGTCTGTGCCAGATTTTACCGGTAATGTGATACGTGCTGAAACTATTATCTTGAATGCTTTGGATGAAAATGGAGTTCAACAAGAATATGAAATGGAAGGTTTTGAAGCGCGTGCAGTACAGCATGAAATTGATCATCTTGATGGTTTACTATTCCTTGATAGATTAGTTAGCCGGCGTAATGATTTATTTAAAAGAAAAGATAAATAAAGTTATAAATAAAAACAGACAGGTTAAATGAAACATTTGGCTGGATAAGAATCTACTGTCGCTACTATCACCATTTCATATATCAACCTATCCCTGTTTCAGACAGAGGGCTAACTTTACCTGCATGTAATCATCTGTCTGCTCTTGATCCTTTTCTTATTGTGGCTGCTTGCAGGCACCCTGTTCGGTTTATGATTGTTAAAGAGGAATACGAGCGGATTGGTTTGCAGTGGTTATTTCGTGCTACATTAAAAGCATTAAAGTACGGTGAGGTGGCAGCCTTATTTCCTGAGTCCTGATGGGGGAATTAATAGAACAGGTTAGCCGTTACAAAAACTAAAGCCGGGCATAATAAAACTGGCGAAAATGGCTAATGTGCCGATAACAGTATTAAGGGTTGAGGGATAGCGTGGACAGGGCCATACCGGAAAGGCTTTTTTATTAACTAGTCAGTGTCGTTTAACCATATTGCCAGAATTAGATTGTGGGAATATAAAGGATGAAGACGGTTTAACACAACTTACACTATTCTTATCAATTAAATATTAAATACCCGGATACTGAAAGTATAAATAACAAATGGAGATTGTTTCCATGTTTGATAATTTTAATTTGCTCATAAATCTATCGTGGTCTGATGGAGGTATTTATCTATCTTACGTATTAATCATAGGTTTAATTTGGGTGTTCCTTAACGATGTGTTACAAAAAGGACATGCCATACAACGAAACTATCCTGTTATTGGTCATATTCGTTACATGTTTGAAAACATGGGGGAGTATTTTCGCCAGTATTGGTTTGCAGGTGATCGTGAAGAGCTTCCTTTTAATCGAGCAACCCGCGCGTGGGTTTATCGAACAGCAAAAGGTCTTGGAGGATTGTTGGGTTTTGGTTCAACCAATGATCTCAGGCAACCCGGTTCGATAATCTTTGTTAATGCAGCATATCCGATGTTGGAAGAAGAATTTACCGATATCTTGCCTGTTGTGATTGGCCCAGATTGTAAACATCCTTTTGAAGCCAAATCGATTTTTAATATTTCGGGCATGAGTTACGGCGCAATCTCAGCTGCCGCTGTTCGTGCTTTATCTAAAGGTGCTGGCACTGCTGGTATCTGGATGAATACAGGTGAAGGTGGAATCTCACCGTATCACCTTGAAGGCCAATGTGATCTGATTTATCAGATTGGTACTGCGAAATACGGTGTACGTGATGAGCTGGGTAACCTCAGTGATGAAAAACTACGTGCAGTTTCTAAACATGTTAAAGCATTTGAAATTAAATTATCTCAAGGTGCAAAACCCGGTCGAGGTGGTGTATTGCCTGGAGGTAAAGTGACAGCTGAGATTGCAGAAATTCGCGGTATTCCAGAAGGAGAAGTCTCAAGCAGTCCAAATCGGCATAAAGAAATTCGTAGTGCAGATGATTTACTCGATATGATTAATAGAGTCCGCGATATCACAGGAAAGCCTGTTGGTTTTAAGTCTGTATTAGGTTCAGATCAATTCCCTAAAAATTTGTGTGAAGCAATTTTACAACGCGGTATTAAATGCGCCCCTGATTTTATTACTGTCGATGGTGGTGAAGGTGGTACCGGAGCCGCGCCACAAATTTTGGCTGATCACGTGGGTTTACCGATAACCGAATCTTTGCCGTTATTGGTTGATGTTTTAACTGAATACGGATTACGTGAACGAATCAGGATCGTTGCTTCGGGAAAACTGGTTCACTCGGCAAAAGTTGCCTGGGCAATATGTACGGGCGCAGATTTTGTCGTCAGTGCGCGAGGTTTTATGTTTTCATTAGGCTGTGTGCAATCCATGCAATGTCATAAAGATACTTGTCCCACGGGCATAACAACGCATAGTAAATATCGCCAACGTGGTTTGGTTGTAGAAGACAAAGCAAAGCGGGTTAAAGAATATGCTCATTGGATGAATTATGAGATCAATTCTCTGGCCCATTCCTGTGGCTTGGGTAATGCGCGTGAGTTTAAGCGTGAACACATTAGAATTGTACAGTCTCCGGGTATTAGCTGGCCACTTGATGTTATTCATCCTTACCGTGTAGAGACAAAAATATTAAAAAGCTTGAAAAATTAAACTATGCCCTTATCTATGATGTAGTTATTTTAAACCTTCAAATGGGGAAATAAGTTATGCGCATGGATAAACTGACCAGTAAGTTTCAGCTGGCTATTGCTGATGCACAAAGCCTTGCAGTAGGGCGTGATCATCAGTTTATTGAACCCATCCATTTGATGAGTGCCCTGCTTGATCAGGAGGGTGGAACAGTTAATCATTTGTTAATGCAGTCAGGTGTTAATGTAAACATTCTACGTTCTCAATTAGGTGAGGCCCTGGAACGTATGCCTACGATTGCAGATGCTACCGGTGATGTTCATCTTTCTAACGATCTTTCCCGATTATTAAATCTTACCGACAAACTTGCACAGCAACGTAAAGATCAATTTATCTCGAGCGAGTTATTTGTACTTGCTGCGATTGATGACAAAGGTACTTTAGGTGACCTGTTACGCAAAGCAGGTTCAAATAAAGCGGCACTTGAAAAAACAATTGAAAATATTCGTGGTGGTCAGCCTGTTAATGACCCCAATGCTGAAGAACAGCGTCAGGCACTTGAAAAATATACCATTGATTTAACTGAGCGCGCAGAACAGGGAAAACTTGATCCTGTTATTGGTCGAGATGATGAAATTCGTCGCATTATCCAGGTATTACAACGTCGAACTAAAAATAATCCTGTCATTATTGGTGAGCCAGGCGTAGGTAAAACTGCCATTGTTGAAGGTTTAGCACAACGTATCATTAATGCTGAAGTCCCGGAAGGCCTGAAAGGTAAACGGGTTTTATCACTTGATATGGGCACATTGATTGCTGGCGCAAAATTCCGTGGTGAATTTGAAGAACGTTTGAAAGCGGTATTAAGTGATTTGGCTAAACAGGAAGGGCAAATAATTTTATTCATTGATGAGTTGCATACGATGGTGGGTGCAGGTAAAGCAGATGGCGCAATGGATGCAGGGAACATGTTGAAACCTGCTCTGGCTCGCGGTGAACTTCATTGTGTGGGTGCGACTACGTTAGATGAATATCGTCAATACATTGAAAAAGATGCTGCACTTGAAAGACGTTTCCAGAAAGTTTTAGTGGATGAACCCACGGTAGAAGATACCGTTGCAATTTTGCGTGGCTTAAAAGAAAAGTATGAAGTACATCATGGTGTGGATATTACTGATCCCGCTATTGTTGCTGCGGCCACTTTATCACATCGTTACATTACTGATCGTCAATTGCCCGATAAAGCTATTGATCTAATTGATGAAGCCGCAAGTCGTATTCGTATGGAAATTGATTCCAAACCGGAATCAATGGATAAAATGGAACGTAAGTTGATTCAGCTTAAAATTGAACGTGAAGCATTAAATAAAGAAACGGATGCAGCATCTAAAGAACGTTTAAAAAATCTTCAAAGTGAAATTGATATATTAGAACGTGAATTCAGTGAGCTTGATGAAATATGGAAGTCTGAAAAAGCCGCTGTTCAGGGAACTCAACATATTAAAGAAGAACTTGAACGTGCCCGTCAGGAACTGGAAACTGCACGACGTGCCAGTGATCTTGCACGTATGTCAGAGTTGCAGTATGGACGCATTCCAGACCTGGAAAAACAACTGGACATGGCCTCTCAGGTTGAGATGCAGGAAACAACGCTGTTACGTAATTCAGTAACCGAAGAAGAAATTGCTGAAGTGGTTTCCAAGTGGACGGGTATTCCAGTAGCAAAAATGCTTGAAGGCGAACGTGAAAAACTTTTACAAATGGAAGAAGTTTTACACAAACGCATGGTTGGACAAACTGAAGCAGTACAAGCCGTGTCTGATGCTATTCGTCGTTCACGTGCAGGCCTTTCAGATCCCGAACGTCCTAATGGTTCATTTTTATTCCTGGGGCCTACGGGTGTCGGTAAAACTGAGTTAACAAAAGCATTAGCAGAATTTTTATTTGATACTGAAGATGCCATGGTGCGCATTGATATGTCTGAGTTTATGGAGAAACATTCTGTTGCCCGATTAATTGGTGCACCTCCGGGTTATGTAGGGTATGAAGAAGGCGGTTACTTAACGGAAGCGATTAGACGTAAACCTTATTCTATCATTTTGCTTGATGAAATCGAAAAAGCTCATCCTGATGTTTTCAATATATTATTACAGGTATTGGATGATGGTCGTTTAACAGACGGTAAAGGGCGTACGGTAGATTTTCGTAACTGTGTCATCGTAATGACTTCAAATTTAGGCTCTCAACAAATACAAGAGATTTCATCAAGTAGCACTAAAGCAGATGGTAAGTATGCTGAAATGAAAAAAGTTGTTATGGAAACGGTAGCTGAACATTTCAGACCAGAGTTTATCAACCGTATTGATGAGGTTGTTGTTTTCCATCCACTTGATCAGGAAGAAATACGATCTATTGCAAATATTCAGTTTCAATATCTGCATGATCGTTTAGCAGACAGGCAGATTGATATTGAGTTAACAGAGGCGGCACTGGATAAACTGGGTGAAGCCGGTTTTGATCCGGTTTATGGCGCAAGGCCATTAAAAAGGGCTATTCAACAACAGGTTGAAAATCCGCTGGCGCAAGATATCTTGTCTGGTAAATTTTTGGCTGGGGATGTTATTCATGTTGACGCAGGCAGTGATGGTTTAATTTTCACTAAATCACAGAAAAAAGCATCTGTTGCTTAATAAAAAATAAGGTATCGGAGTGATTCCGGTACCTTAATATTTATTACATATTTATTTGGATAATACGCGCTTTAGCATCGGCATAATGATGTTGAGTTATAATGCCTTCATTTCTCAGACGTCTCAGCTCATTCATTTCAATATCCAGCATTTGGCTTTTATCTATTTTTATTGCCTGACTGGCCAATAAGCTACGTAGCTTTATTTCTTCAATAAATTCCTTAAATTCTTTTTTATTAGGATTGTCATATAACAAGCTTAATACCACACAGTTACCATAACGGCTTTTAAATTCTGTAACATTTGGCGATTGATATAAAAACATTAAAAATGCAGCAAGGCTTAATAATAAAAAAATAACAATAAAAGGCAGTAACCTTTCCAATTTACCACTTTCCTGAAAATAAAAAAGATAGGAGGTATATGCCAGGGTAGTTAAGGAAAAATATAAAACGGCTAATAACCATTGCCAGGAAATATTTCTATGTCGCACCGGCCAGGGTGCAAGCAAGCTTAAATTCAAGTGATAACTAAGATTGTTCATTAGGTTATTGGTAGTGACTTTAATAAACTTATTATTATAAATTTCAAATATGCGTTTATCACCACGAGCACTGGATTCCTGGTGCAAATTTGAATTATGTGTCTTCTCCTTCATTTGAATAATATTACCTGAATTATGATCAAGATATTCAGCAGTTTGTCGATATTGTTTATATAAATGGTTATTTTTATAGCTAATTAATCAGAATGAACTATTTCGCTGGTTCATAGTCTGATTTTGAACATTGATATTTATTACTTGCAGGCATTGAGGGCCTTTTATGTTAATAAAAAAACCGCAAGATATTTTATCTTCAGAGATTACCGATCAGGCAATTTATATGGAACGACGAAAATTTATGACGTCTTCTATTGGTTTGGCCACTGCAACCACGTTTTTACCACTACAAACGTCAGTTGCAGGTTATGGCGGTAAGACTCTGAAATTTAATAAAAAATCTCAATTTAATACATCTGAAGAATTGACTTCTTATGACAAAATTACTAATTACAATAATTATTACGAATTTGGTACGGATAAATACTCGCCTGCAAAAAATGCCCAGTCTTTGACGACTGATCCCTGGTCTGTACAAATTGCAGGTGAAGTTGAAAAACCAGGTATTTTGCACCTGGAAGATATTCTAAAGCAGCATACTTTAGAAGAACGCATATATCGTTTACGTTGTGTTGAACGTTGGTCAATGGTCATCCCATGGATTGGTTTTCCGTTGGCAAAACTTATTAAACAGGCAAATCCAACTTCAAGAGCAAAGTTTGTTCAGTTTGAAACATTGGAGCGGCCAACTGAAATGACAGGGCAAAAACGTAATGTATTGCCCTGGCCCTATGTTGAGGGTTTACGTATTGATGAAGCGATGAATCCGTTAACATTGCTGGCCGTTGGGCTTTATGGTGAAGTGTTGCCGAAACAAAATGGTGCCCCTCTACGTTTAGTGGTGCCATGGAAATATGGTTTTAAAAGTATAAAATCAATAGTAAAAATTACTTTTACAGATAAAGAACCCGTAAGCAGCTGGACTAAAGTGGCGCCCAGTGAATATGGTTTTTACTCAAATGTAAATCCTGCAGTTGATCATCCTCGTTGGAGTCAACGAAAAGAACGGCGCATTGGTGACTTTCTAAAACGAAAAACTTTACCCTTTAATGGTTATGCTGAGCAGGTTGCATCACTATACACCGGCATGGATTTAAAAAAGTATTTTTAAAAATATGTATCAATGAGCAGAGTAATTCAACCCTTTACTTTCAGCCTTTGTTTGCTGCCCCTGTTTATATTATTCACAAATTTTTATTTGGATGAATTAGGTGCGAATCCATTTGAGGTGCTAACACGTAGTACCGGGGAATGGACGCTTCGCTTTGTACTACTCACACTTGCGATGACACCTTTACGTCAATTGACAGGATCAGCGTGGCCATTGCGCCTGCGTCGTATGTTGGGTTTATTTGCTTTTTTTTATGTCTGTGTTCATTTACTGACTTATATATTACTGGATCATTTTTTCGATTGGGATGAGATATTAAATGACATAGTTAAGCGTCCTTATATTACGTTTGGTATGTTAGCGTTTACTTTATTGATTCCTCTTGCAGTGACTTCAACTAAAAAAATGATGAAACGTTTGGGTAAGCGCTGGAAATCATTACATAAGTTAATTTATCTGATCGCAATCCTTGGTGTGCTCCACTTTTTATTGTTGGTGAAGGCAGATATAAGAGAGCCACTGATATATGCTTTCATTTTATTGACCTTGTTCCTTGCGAGGTATAAACCCACTTTATTGCACAAGTTCAGCTTAAACCCTCATTAATACCTTGCAAAATGCAACCAGTATTATCTGATATGCATTAAACAACATTTTTTCATCTTTTATTTCCTCTTTTTTATTATGATAGTGTTTCTTGAGTCTTTATTGCTTGTTTTAACATATTGATTTTATGAGTGTTTATTGTTCGAGACACTAAATGTAGCAATAAATCAGAGGCTTACCATCACCTTTATGTCAGTGCTTCTCCATGGCATAATTATTGTAATAAGAAATCAGATTAAGAGACTCGCTATTAAGAAGTCAGATAATTATTAAGGGATAATCAGGACAAATATTCCTGGTTTTTCAACGTATTCATATAAATTTAAGAAATTTTCGGGAGAACACCAATGTCACTCAATCGCCGTGAGTTTATGCAAGTCATGGGTATGGCCGCTGCTGCAGGTATGTTGCCAGGCTGTGATAGCAAGCCAGGTTCAGGAAATGCCACCGTTAGTGCCGGAGCACCGGGTGATGTTTATAACATTCCAAAATTTGGTAATGTTACCTTGATGCATTTTACTGATTGCCACGCGCAATTATTACCTATTTACTTTCGTGAACCAAATGTGAATATGGGAGTAGGTGGTGCACTTGGTAAGCCACCGCATCTGGTTGGTGAAAAATTATTAAACCATTTTAATCTTAAGAAAGATTCTCTTGAAGCTCATGCTTTCACTTATCTTAACTATGCTGAAGCAGCTAAAACGTACGGTAAAGTAGGTGGTTTTGCCCATTTACGTACATTGGTTAAAAAGCTACGTGCTGATCATGGTGCGAATAAGACATTATTATTAGACGGTGGTGATACCTGGCAGGGTTCAGGTACCGCTTACTGGACACGTGGTAAAGACATGGTAGGTGCATGTAACCTGTTAGGTGTTGACGTGATGACAGGTCACTGGGAATTTACTTACCTTGATGAAGAAGTTATTTCAAACGTTAGAGACTTCAAAGGTGATTTCGTTTGTCAAAACGTTTTTGTAAAAGATGATGCCTCATTTGATTATCAGTTTGCAGAATTTGAAGGTTTTAACGAAGAAACACAACGTGCGTTCAAACCTTACACAATTAAAGAAATGGACGGTGGTATTCGTGTTGCTGTAATTGGGCAGGCTTTCCCGTATACGCCAATTGCAAATCCAGGTCGTTTTATTCCTGACTGGACGTTTGGTATTCGTGACTCTGAAATGCAAGCGACTGTTGATGAAATACGTGCAACTGAAAAACCGGATGTTGTTGTTGTGATTTCGCACAATGGTATGGATGTTGATTTAAAAATGGCATCGGTTGTTTCAGGTATTGATGTTATTTTTGGTGGCCATACACATGATGGTATACCTCATCCTTCAGTTATTAAAAATAAAGGTGGCCAGACACTGGTTACTAACGCGGGTTCAAATGGTAAGTTCCTCGGTACGATGCAGTTAGATGTACGTAACGGTAAAGTACAGGACTTCCGTTATAAATTATTACCGGTCTTCTCCAACTTATTAGAGCCTGATCAGGAAATGGCGCGTTACATCGAAGAAGTGCGTAAGCCTTATTTGAGCACATTAACTGAAGAGTTAGCTGTTGCCGATCAAGTTCTTTACCGTCGTGGTAACTTTAACGGTACGTTTGATCAAATTATCTGTGACGCGTTACGTGAAGTAGGTGGTGCGCAAATTTCACTTTCACCAGGTTTCCGTTGGGGTACAACTGTATTACCAGGTCAGACTATTACAATGGATCATGTAATGGATCAAACCTGTATTACTTATCCTGAAACATACGTTCGTGAAATG
>VAPK010690714.1_pt1 | contig 32380 bp, 26 predicted proteins | sample 3395031 | NCBI WGS metagenome assembly VAPK01 (sample SAMN08290443, study PRJNA428436) | hydrothermal vent metagenome | isolation source: Deep-sea hydrothermal vent chimney 1 | place: Pacific Ocean: Juan De Fuca Ridge
ATGATTATAAAAAAGTGTTTGAAAGTGATCATGATGTATTGGTAAGAAATCAGTTTCATGTTTCGGATGTTGTTGTGAAAAAGCAAAAACAAAAGATGAAAACAGAGATAAAACTCGATACAAACATTCAAATAAAACTGGATGTAGATGCACCAGATGCTTCTTCAGAATATCTGGAGCTTGGATATGATGAAGAGAAAAAAATGAAATATTACAAAGTTTATTTCAACGAAGAAACATAACAATACAATTTCTAGTTTGCTAAATTAATTTCATTTTTCTTAAAAAAGTATCCAGATCATCAGCTGCTTCATAGCAAGATGTAACCTTTTTTACAGATTGACAATATTTTGAATCGATTTTATGCGCTCTGCAATCAATAGTTTTTAAATCGATTTGATTGAATAGTGAATCCAGTGATTTACATCTGTTGAGTAAACCTTCCATGGTTTCATTTTCATGCGTTTCAAATCCTCGTTGAGATAAGTAACCTTTCAAATAATTTTCAATAGCATGTTGTGAGCTTTTACATACCAGATAGGATACTACATCTTCTTCGGGTTTAAAAAGCTCAACATTTGCTACACTTAATTGCTCTTGTGCTTTATCAAAAAGTTTCTTTGATTTTTCTTTCATAGGTAGTATAAAAAAACCTCGCAAGGTTTTAAATCTTACGAGGTTTATGATTCATATTTATTACAAGTTTTTAAACAGTTCTAAACGTTCCCATTGAGATTCAACCTGCTCTTGAGCCTTATCAAGTAATTCTTTACCTAATACAGCGTCTTCTTTAACAACTCTTGTAAAACGAGCTTCATTATACATGAAGTCTTCTAATGGAGCTGCCGGAGCTTTAGAATCTAATCTAAACTTCTTACCTTTTGGTTTAGAAGGATCAAATCTAAATAATGGCCAGTAACCTGTTTCAACGGCTTTTTCTTGTTGAGATGCACCATGTTTTAAATCATAACCATGTTCACCACAATGAGAATAAGCAACAATTAATGAAGGTCCAGGATATTCTGCAGCTTCTTTTATCGCTTTCAACGTTTGAAGATCCTTAGCTCCTGAAGCTATTTGAGCAACATAAACAGTTCCGTAAGAAATTGCTTGCATTGCTAAACTCTTCTTAGGAGTTTTCTTACCTGCCATAGCAAATTTAGCACTTGCTCCAAGTGGAGTTGCTTTTGACATTTGTCCTCCGGTATTAGAATAAACCTCTGTATCCATTACCAAAATATTTACATTTTCACCAGTTCCTAAAACGTGATCAACACCACCAAAACCAATGTCATATGCCCAACCGTCACCACCAAATATCCAAACAGCTTTCTTACGTAGATATTCAGTTAGCTGACCAAGTTTTTTAGCTTCGTCATTGTTGTCAATAATTGCTAATGTTTTATTTAGTTTTTCAATATCAGCAAATTTCTTCGCTTTTCCAGCTTCATCTTCTTCCGGGTTGTCTAAAATTTCATTTACTAAGTCACTTCCAACTAATAATTCTAATGACTTTAATAGATTAACAGCAATTTCCTGTTTTTTGGTTAAAGCCAAATGCATACCTAATCCAAACTCAGCATTATCTTCAAATAGTGAATTCGCCCAAGCCGGACCTCTACCAAACTCATTAGTTGTATAAGGAGTTGTTGGTAAGTTACCACCATAGATAGATGAACATCCGGTTGCATTTGCAATCAGGATACTATCCCCATAAAGCTGGGTGATCAATTTGATATATGGGGTTTCACCACAACCAGAACAAGCACCTGAGAATTCAAATAATGGCTCTAAGAATTGAGACCCTTTTACATTTGTTGTAATTAACTCAGTTCTGTCATAATTTGGAAGGTCAATAAAGTAATCCCAGTTTTTATTTTCAACTACATCATGATCTATTTTCTTATGCATATTGATGGCTTTCAGACCTTCAATTTCTTTACTTTCTGCGGGGCAGACTTCCACACAAAGATCACATCCTGTACAATCTTCAGGAGAAACCTGTAATACATAAACATCATCCTCTTCAAAAGGACGACCTTTTGCAGATACAGTTTTCATTGTAAGTGGAGAATCTTTCAATTCATCTTTAGTAACAACTTTTGCTCTAATAGCTGCGTGAGGACATACAGCCACACACTTGTTACATTGTGTACAAAGATTTTCATCATCCCATATTGGAATATAATCAGCGATACCACTTTTTTCGTATTGTGCTGTTCCTGTTGGGAAAGTTCCATCTACTGGGAATGCACTTACTGGTAATTCATCACCGTGACCACCAAGTATTTTTTCTAACACATCCGTTACAAATCCTTTTGGAGCATTTGTCATTGGAGATAAAAATGCTTTATTACTTGTAACTTTTTTAGGATAATCAACTTCCATTAAGTTAGCCAGTGATTGATCTACCGCATTAAAGTTCATTTGTACGATCTTGTCACCTTTATGTGAGTAAGATTTTACAATTGCGTCTTTAATTTTTTGGATAGCTTCGTCTTTTGGTAAGATACCTGATATTGCGAAGAAACATGTTTGTAAAATGGTATTTGTTCTTTTACCTAACTTAGCTTCGTGCGCTACTTTACTTGCGTCAATTACATAGAATTTTGCTTCTTTTTCTATGATCTCCTCCTGCATTTTTTTAGGAAGTTTATCCCAGATCTCTTCTTTTGAATAAGGAGAGTTCAAAAGGAAAGTTCCTCCTTCTTTCAAGTCGGCGATCATATCATATTTTTCAATAAAATTGAATTGGTGACTTGCAATAAAGTCAGCTTTATCAATTAAATAAGAAGAAAAGATCGGCTCTGGTCCGAATCGTAAGTGAGAAATTGTTTGTGCTCCTGCTTTTTTAGAGTCATAAACAAAGTAACCCTGTACATAGTTATCGGTAGTTTCACCAATAATCTTAATAGAGTTTTTATTACCACCTACAGTACCATCAGATCCAAGTCCGTAGAACATACAGTTGATAGTAGATCTTTTTACAGTAAAATCAGGATCAACAGTTAAACTTGTATTGGTAACATCATCAATGATTCCAACAGTAAAGTGATTTTTAGGTTTGTCATTTAACAACTCATCATAAATACCTTTTACCATTTTTGGAGTGAACTCTTTTGAAGATAATCCGTAACGTCCACCAACAATTGTAGGTATTCCTTGTCCTCTTTCTGCGAAAGCACTTAATACATCCATATAAAGAGGTTCTCCAATACTTCCCGGTTCTTTAGTTCTGTCTAATACAGCAATCTTTTTAACCGTAACAGGTAGTTTATCAAACATATCCTCTGTTGGGAATGGTCTGTATAAACGAATAAATAATGCACCTACTTTTTCGCCGTCAGCAACCATTTTTTCCATGGTTTCTCTTACAGCACCTTCACCAGATCCCATAATAATGGTAACTCTTTCTGCCTCCGGGTGACCTATATAATAAGTTAAGCTGTAACGACGACCAGTATGATCGTAGAATTCATTCATTACATCCTGAACAATACTTGGAACTCTGTCGTAATATCCATTAGCAGCTTCACGTGCCTGGAAGAATACATCAGGGTTTTGAGAAGTACCTCTTAGAACAGGATTGTCAGGATCAAGAGATCTCTTTTTATGAGCCATAATTTGATCTTCAGGCATCATTGCTTTGATCACTTCATCAGGAATTGCATCAATTTTTGAAATTTCGTGAGATGTTCTAAATCCATCAAAAATATTCATAAATGGAATACGTGAGTGTAAAGTTGCTACCTGTGAGATCAAGGCGAAATCCTGTGCTTCCTGAACAGAACCACCAAATAACATGGCAAATCCTGTTTGACGTGCTGACATTACATCACTATGATCACCAAAAATTGATAATGCGTGCGTAGCAATAGTTCTTGCTGCAACATGAATAACGGTAGGTAATAATTCACCTGCCATTTTATACATATTAGGAATCATTAATAATAACCCCTGAGAGGCTGTAAAAGTTGTGGTCAAGGCTCCGGCCTGTAGTGATCCATGCACTGCACCTGATGCTCCACCTTCACTTTGAAGTTCAATTATTCGGGGTACATTATCCCAAACATTTTTTTGTCCTTTTGAACTGTAAACATCAACATGTTCACCCATTGGTGATGCAGGAGTAATTGGGTATATTGCACAAACTTCGTTTGTTTTATGTGCAACACGTGCAACAGCCTCATTAGCATCGCAAATTAATTTTTTAGGTTTTTTTTCCATTTTGTTATTATTTAACATTGATTTTTTAGATTAAAAACATGGTTTGAATTTAAAAAACAATCATAAAACAGCATTTTTAAATTCGAGGGTACAAAAATAATTCGATTATATTGTTTAAATAATGATATAAATCATTAATATTTAAAAATAGTCAAATTGTGTGATTATGAAATAGATATCTCTTTTTTTAACATAAAAAAACTGCTTCAAAATGAATGGAAGCAGTTTTAAATTATTCTTTTATAGGATTACTCTCCGTGTAACCATACTTTCTTAGCCAATAGTTGCTCTTCAGTTTCTTCATGATCTTCATCAGGAACACAACAATCAACTGGGCAAACAGATGCACATTGTGGCTCGTCATGGAAACCTTTACATTCAGTACACTTGTCAGTTACAATAAAGTAAAATTCATCACTTAATGCTTCATTTTCTTCTGAAGCATCTACTTCATCTCCTGAACTTGGTAAAGTTACCATTCCGCTTAGCGCAGTTTCGTCAGAATAAGACCATTCCTGATCTGGTTCATAAATTGCATTGTTTGGACATTCTGCAACACATGCGTCACAATTAATACATTCGTCAGTTATTTTAATAGCCATAATATTATTTTTTTTAGTTTTAACAAGCAGCAAAGTTAAAGAAATTTATTTCTAATAAATGGATAGTCTAAAATTTAGAATAATTCCAAATAACATATTTTTAGTAACTTAAATCACTTAGAACGATTTAGTGATATAAATCATAAATTGGTTTCAAGGACTAATTTATTTTTACCGCTGTATTTTTCTAAAACTTAGAAAAAGACTATTTTTATGAAAATTTTAAAAAGTTATAATGACACTAGATAAAACAAAATCTACTTCTAAAAAAAAGGTAGAACAAGTTAATGCGGTTGTGATACGATTTGTAGGCGATTCAGGAGATGGAATGCAGCTTACCGGTACGCAGTTTACAGATACTTCCGCGATGTTTGGAAATGATGTATCCACTTTTCCAAATTATCCTTCAGAAATTAGAGCTCCACAAGGAAGTTTGTATGGAGTTTCAGGATTCCAGGTGAATATTGGAAGTGTTGAGATCAGCACACCAGGAGATGATCTGGATCTTTTGGTTGCGATGAACCCAGCAGGGTTAAAAACAAATTTATCAGCGGTAAAACCAGGACATACAATTATTGTTGATACAGATTCTTTTACCAAAAAAAATCTGCAAAAAGCTGAATATGAAACCAATCCGTTGGAGGATGGTAGTTTAGATAATTATCGCGTTATTGAAGTTGCGATGACTACACTAACAAGAGAGTCACTAAAAGATTTAGGCTTAGATAATAAAAGTGTGGTACGAAGTAAAAATATGTTTGCTTTGGGTATGGTGTATTGGATGTACAACAGAGATATAAATCATACATTGGATTTCTTTAATAAGAAATTTAAATTCAAACCTTTAATTGCTGAGGCAAATTCAAAAGTGATCAAGGCAGGTTATTTTTATTCTGAAACCTTGGAATTGATTCCTAATTCTTATTCTATTGCTCCTTCTGCCATGCCAAAAGGTACCTACAGAATTGTAAATGGGAATACAGCAACCGCCTGGGGGTTTTTAGCTGCAGCTGAAAAATCTGGATTAGAATTATATTTAGGATCTTATCCTATTACTCCTGCAACAGATATTTTACATGAGCTGGTAAAACACAAGCATTTTGGTGTGAAGGCTTTCCAGGCAGAAGACGAAATAGCAGGTGTTACTTCAACCATAGGAGCTGCATTTGCGGGTGATCTGGCGATTACAACAACTTCCGGACCAGGTTTAGCCTTAAAAGGTGAAGCAATTGGTCTGGCAATGATGACAGAGTTGCCAATAGTTATTGTGAATGTACAACGAGGTGGTCCTTCTACAGGATTACCAACAAAAACAGAGCAATCAGATTTGTTACAGGCAATGTATGGTCGTAATGGGGAAAGTCCGGTAATTGTTATTGCTGCAAGCACTCCTGCAAATTGTTTTGACTATGCTTTTGAAGCATCCAGACTTGCAGTGGAGCACATGACTCCGGTTATTTTATTAACAGATGGTTATATTGCCAATGGATCAGAGCCATGGAAAATAAAATCCATCAATGAAATGCCAAGTATTACACCAAGAATTATTACAGGTGAATCTGATGAAATAGGTCCTTTTGGAAGAGATAATGAAAAGTTAGCGAGAAATTGGGCAATTCCTGGAACTCCTGGATTAGAACATAGAATCGGTGGTCTGGAAAAAGATGAGCTAACGGGTAATGTTTCACAACAACCTATCAATCATGAGCATATGACTGATGTAAGAGCAGAAAAAGTGAAACGTGTTGCAAATTATATTCCTGCATTAGAACCAGAGTTTGACAAGGAAGGTGATTTACTGGTAGTTGGTTGGGGTGGAACTTATGGAAGTTTACACTCAGCTGTTCGTGAATTAAATAAAGAAGGAGCAAGTATTGGGCATGTTCATTTTAATTATATTAATCCAATGCCAAAAAATACTGCTGAAGTATTTGCTAAGTATAAAAAAATAATTGTTTGTGAATTAAACAAAGGTCAGTTGTCATTTGTATTAAAAGGTAAATATAATCAATATGATTTCTTACAATACAATAAGGTACAAGGACTGCCATTTTCAGTGGTTGATTTAAAAGCAAAATTCAAAACTCTATTAAAAGATAATTAAGATGGAAGTAGCAGTAAAAAAATATACGTTTAAAGACTTTCAAAGTGATCAGGAAGTTAGATGGTGTCCGGGTTGTGATGATTATGTGATCTTAAGATCCATGTTAAAAGCTCTTCCTGAAATGGGTGTAAAAAAAGAAGATGTTGTGTTTATATCAGGTATTGGTTGTTCTTCTCGTTTCCCATACTATGTTGATTCTTACGGAATGCATAGTATCCATGGTAGAGCTCCTGCAGTTGCAAGTGGTGTAAAACTTGCAAATCCAAATTTAAGTGTTTGGGTGGCAACCGGTGATGGAGATGCAATGGCCATTGGTGGAAATCACTTTATCCATGTTTTAAGAAGAAATATTGATCTGAATATTGTTCTTTTTAACAATGAAATATATGGTTTGACCAAAGGACAGTTTTCACCAACCTCATTAATCGGACAAAAAACAAAGTCATCGCCTTACGGAAATACACAACCACCATTTCAACCAGGTGAGTTGGCAATTGGAGCCCGTGCAAGATTCTTTGCAAGAATAGGAGGGAATACACCTAAGGAAATGACTAAGCTTTTTATAGATGCCGAAAAATTTAAGGGAACTTCTTTAATTGAGGTGTTACAGAATTGTGTGATTTTTAATGATGGATGTTATACCCAATATACCGATAAGGATGTTAAAGATGATAAGCAATTGCACGTGGATCATGGTGAGCCAATGATCTTTGGTAAAGAAAAAAATAAAGGTCTTGTACTTGACGGTTTATCTTTAAAAGTGGTTACTATTGGTGAAGAAGGTGTTACAAAAGAAGATATTTTAATTCACGATGCAAAATGTGAAAATGAGATCATGCACCATATGCTGATTAATTTAAGATATCCTTTGGTTACCGGAATTATCAGAGCAGTTGAAGAAAAAACCTTTGAAGAAAGAGAGGCTGAACTTACAGCAGAAGTAAAATCTCGTTCTAGTTTTTCAAAAGTAGATGATCTGTTCTTTTCAGGAGAAACTTACGAAGTGAAATAAAAATATATTTTTGAAAAGGGTGATTTTAATCATCCTTTTCTTTTAGAATTAAAGATAATTTTGTCGATCGAATAAAAGAAAATAAATAATGGGCTACGAAGCAATTTTAGTATTTTTATTAGCGGGAGTATTTCTAATAGTTTTAGCAAATTTTTTATCCAATTTAATTTCTCACAAATCAGACAATCCTCAAAAAAAGGAGCCTTATGAATGTGGTATCGAAACAATTGGTCCAACATGGATCCAGTTTAAAGTAGGATACTATCTTTTTGCTATCCTGTTCTTAATATTTGATGTAGAGGTAGTTTTCTTACTGCCCTGGGCAGTAGTTTTTAAAGAGGTAGGTACTGTGGCCTTGGTTGAGGTTATTGTATTTTTATTTATTTTGGGATTAGGATTATTATATGCATATAAAAAACGAGCGTTACGATGGGAGTAGATAATAAGAAACGATATTTAAGTCAGCTGGAGGCTGAAGGATTAAATGAGGTAGTTCCTGATGATTTTCCTGGGAAAATAATTCCAGGTGGGAATGGAGGTAATATTGTGGTTACAACATTAGATTCTGTAATTAACTGGGGGCGTTCAAATTCACTTTGGTCTTTATATTTTGGCACAAGTTGTTGTGCCATTGAAATGATGCAAACTGGAGCTGCTCGTAATGATTATTCAAGATTTGGATTTGAGGTTGCAAGAGCATCTGCACGTCAGGCGGATTTAATCATTATAGCAGGAACGATTGTAAATAAAATGGGACCTGTTTTAAGAAGATTGTACGACCAAATGGCTGAGCCTAAATATGTAATTGCTATGGGAGCATGTGCAATTTCGGGTGGACCTTTTTATTATAATTCTTATTCAGTAATCAAAGGAGCAGATCATGTAATTCCTGTAGATGTTTATGTGCCAGGTTGTCCTCCTCGTCCGGAAGCTTTGCTAGAAGGTATGATTATGTTACAAAAGAAGATCAAAACAGAGAATATGAGTAAAAAGGTAAATCCTATTGACGGATATGATGAAGGGGATATTGTTTGATTAATCAAGAAAATAAAATGAAAAACGAAGATTTACAAAATATCATAAATGGTTTGGCAGAAAATTTAGAGTTTTCTGAAGAAGGATCCGAATTTTTGAATGTAATTGTTCCAAAAGAATCATTATACAATCTTTGCAGCCAGTTAAAATCAAAGAGTGATCTTGATTTTGATTATGCATATTGTATCACAGGAATGGATTGGGGTAAAGAGCTGGGAGTTATTTACCATTTGGAATCTACCAGTTTAAAACATAAAATTGTTGTTAAAGTGATGACTGACGACAGAGAAAATCCAACATTGGATTCTGTTTGGGATATCTGGAGAACAGCTGAATTCCATGAATTGGAAGTATATGATTTCTTTGGTGTAAAATTCAATAATCATCCAGGTTTGAGACGACTTTTCCTAACACCCGACTGGGATGGATGGCCTTTGAGAAAAGACTATGTGGATGAAGCTAATATGATTGTTAAATAAAATTTATCATGACAGATCAAGAAGTGAATACTAAAATGAAAACGGAAGAGTATTTCGTAAATATGGGGCCTCAACACCCTGCTGCTCATGGTGTACTGCGATTGTTATTGACCATTGATGGAGAAATCATTAAAAATGTAGAACCAGATCTTGGTTATATTCATCGTTCGATTGAGAAAATGTGTGAACGCGATAGTTATCAGCAAATAGTTCATTTGACGGATAGAATGGATTATTTATCATCACATATCAATAACGAAGCTGTCTGTTTAGCGGTTGAAAAAGGACTTGAATTAGAAGTATCAGATAGAGTTAAAGTAATTAGGACTATTATTGGAGAATTAACCCGATTGGCTTCACATCAATTATGGTGGGGAGTAATGGGGATGGATTTAGGTGCATTAACCACTTATTTTTATGCTTTTAGAGATCGGGAATTAATCAATGATATTTTTGAAGAGACGTGTGGAGCTAGATTGACCATGAATTATTTTGTTCCCGGAGGATTGATGTATGATATTCATCCGAATTTTGTAAAACGCACTAAAGAGTTCATTGCGCATTTTAGAACCAAATTACCTGAGTATGATAGATTATTGACCGGTAATGTGATTTTTGAAAAACGTATGAAAGGAATTGGTATTTTAACAAAAGAAGATGCCATTGCTTTTGGAGCTACCGGACCGGTTGCGAGAGGTTCAGGTTTTGCAAGTGACATTAGAAAAAAAGATCCTTACAGTGCTTATAACAGAGTTGACTTTAAAGAAGCTTTGTTTACTGAGGGTGATTCTTATGCACGATATAAAGTTAGAATTATGGAGATGTGGGAATCTATGTCAATTATTGAACAATTGATTGACAATATTCCGGAAGGAAATATCAAAGAACCTACAAAAGCTGTAATCAAATTACCAAAAGGTGAATTTTATCAGCGTGTTGAAACAGCCCGTGGTGAATTAGGTGTTTATATAAATAGTACAGGAACTAAAAACCCATATAGAGTAAAATTCCGCTCACCAGGATTTTCAAACCTATCGGTTTTAAACCATATATCTAAAGGAGTAAAAATTGCCGATTTAGTTGCCACTATGGCTTCGTTTGATTTTGTAATACCTGATATTGACCGTTAATAATTGAATAAGAAATTTAATGATGAACATACCATTAAACATAGTAAGTACAGTACATGATTGGATCTTTTCCGTCATGCCTGAAGGGTTAGCAACCTTTACAGAATGGATAATAATTGCAGCATTATATTTGGCGCTTTTTGCAGTAGTTGGATTATACCTAGTGCTTTTAGAACGTAAGGTTGCTGCATGGTTCCAGTTAAGACTTGGTCCAAACAGAGTAGGTCCCTGGGGTGTCTTTCAAACCATAGCGGATGCATTAAAACTGGTTTCAAAAGAAATATACGATCCTGAGAGAGTAGATAAATTTTTATTCAAATTTGCACCTTATCTGGTAATTGTCGCCTCATTAATTGCAATGTCTGTATTTCCATTTTCAAAACAATTTCAAGCATTTGATATTAATATAGGTGTATTTTTCTTGTTTGCTGTTTCTTCCATTGGAGTAATTGGCGTTTTATTAGGTGGCTGGGCAAGTAACAACAAATTTGCATTAATTGGTGCGATGAGAAGTGGTTTGCAAACCATCAGCTATGAATTGTCAGTTGGGTTGTCCATTTTAACAATGGTTTTATTAACAGGTACTTTACAGTTATCTGAAATCATTGAAGTGCAACGTACCGGTGGATGGTTGATTTTGCAAGGTCATGTGCCTGCAATAATTGCCTTTATGATTTTTATGGTTGCCGGAACAGCAGAAACGAACAGAGCTCCTTTTGATTTAGTAGAAGCTGAATCAGAATTAGGTGCAGGATTCCATACTGAATATTCAGGAATGCAATTTGCCTATTTCTTTTTAGCAGAATTTATCAATATGTTTATTATTGCTTCTATAGCAGTTGTTTTATTTTTTGGAGGCTGGTTATCACCTTTCGGAATCACAGAGGGTATCACCTGGTTTCCTGAATCTATATGGTTTTTAGTAAAAGTATTGCTTATCATATTTTTAATGATGTGGTTTAGATGGACTTTTCCACGTTTGAGAGTGGATCAGTTATTAACACTTGAGTGGAAATATTTATTACCTATTAACTTGGTTAATCTGGTGATAATGGCAGTAGTAATTTGGTTGAATTGGACAATTTAATAAATGAATTAGCAAGATAATGAGTTACTTTTCAGATATATATAACGGAATAAAAACCCTGCTTACTGGGATGAGCGTAACAGGTGGGTATTTTATTCGTGCGCGTAAAGGAAGTATTACACAACAATATCCTGATAACAGAGATACATTAAAAATGTTTGATCGTTTTAGAGGGGAAGTTGTGATGCCACATGATGCGAACAATGAACATTATTGTACTGGTTGTCAGTCATGTGAAATAGCTTGTCCGAACGGATCTATTGAGATAGTTTGGGACAGACAAGTAGATCCGGAAACGGGTAAAAAGAAAAAAATGATCGATAAACATATCTACCATTTGTCAATGTGTACGATGTGTGGATTGTGTATTGAAGCTTGCCCTACCGATGCTATTGTTTGGGCACAGAATTATGAAAATTCTGTTTATGACAGAAGTCTGTTAACAAAAGTTTTGAATCAGCCTGGTTCAAAAGTAAAAGCAGGAATTGAAGATTAGTATTATGGAAACAATTTTATTTTACATTTTAGCCGCCTTGATCGTTGTTTTTGCAATTGCATCTGTTTCGAGTCGCAAAATTTTAAGAGCAGTTATTTTTCTGTTGTTTGTTTTAGTTGCCGTTTCAGGAATTTACTTTATGGTGGATTATAGCTTTTTGGGAGCTGTTCAATTAGCTGTTTATGGTGGTGGAGTTATTGTCCTTATCATTTTCTCTGTTTTACTGGTTCATCATGTTGAATTAGAGCTAGAGGTTACTCCGCTAAGGAAAAAATTAACAGCAGGTCTTGTGAGTTTTGTTGGATTGGGAATTACATTATGGGCAATTTATACCTACCCTTTTCAAACAGCAAGTATTGAAAGAACCATTGAAGTAAAAGATATTGGATTTAAATTATTGAGCTATGGCGAAGGAGGATTTATGCTACCGTTTGAGGTGATAAGTATTTTACTACTTGCCGTGATGATAGGTGCTATAGTAATAGCTAAAGGGAATAAATTAAACGAATAAACAATGATTGAAGGTATTAGTATTTACGAAGTTTTAACCCTATCAAGTGTTTTGTTTTTTATTGGGGTTTATGGGTTCTTTACAAGAGAGAACCTAATCACAGTATTGATGTCAATAGAATTGATATTGAATGCAGCAGCAATAAATTTTGTGGTTATCAACACATATCTGTATCCTGATTTTTTACAGGGTGCAATATTTACAATATTTATTATTGCCATGGCAGCAGCAGAAACAGCACTTGCCATTGCGATTATAATCAATTTGTATAAACTGGTGTCTTCTGTGGAAGTGAAAGATACTCAGGTAATGAAATATTAAGAAAGGATAAGAATTTAAATAATAAAAAATGGATTTTAGTTATACCATATGGATTCCTCTGATTCCCCTGGCGCTTTTTTTGATCTTAGGATTAGGTAGTAAGAAGATTCCAGCTTCCGTTTCCGGATGGATTGGGTCTTTAGGATTAGGAGTTTCTTTTGTTTTGTCATATTATACGGCCTATAAATATTTTACTCTTGGAAAAGTAAATGGCGTATATGAAGCAATTGTTTATAAAACAACTTGGTTGAATTTTACAGAAACACTACATATTGATATGGGTGTTTTAATCGATCCTATTTCTGTAATGATGCTGGTGGTTGTTTCCACTATTTCTTTTATGGTGCATTTATATAGTAGGGGTTATATGAAAGGAGATGATGGATATACACGGTTTTTTGCCTATTTAGGATTGTTTAGCTTTTCCATGCTTGGATTGGTTATGGCTACAAACCTTTTCCAGATCTATATTTTCTGGGAATTAGTTGGAGCATCCTCTTATTTATTAATAGGATATTATTATACAAAACCATCGGCGGTTTCTGCAGCAAAAAAAGCGTTTATTGTAACACGTTTTGCTGATTTTGGTTTCCTTATGGGGATTTTGATCATAGGTTATTATACAGGTACTTTTGATTTTCAGGAACTAAACAATCCGGAAGGGCCTGCAATTATGAATTGGGCAGCAACTTCTTTTATGGGAATGTCTGTCATTACCTGGGCTTTGATCTTAATTTTTATGGGTGGTGCAGGTAAATCTGCCATGCTTCCTTTCCATATCTGGTTGCCGGATGCAATGGAAGGTCCAACACCTGTTTCTGCATTAATTCACGCTGCAACCATGGTTGTTGCAGGTGTTTATCTTGTAGCAAGACTATTCCCAATGTTCTATTTTGTAGATGATGGTTTTGCATTACAGGTAGTCGCTTATGTGGGTGCTATTTCATCACTTTTTGCAGCGATCATTGCTTTAACTCAATATGATATAAAGAGGGTACTTGCATTTTCAACCATGTCACAAATTGGTTATATGATGCTTGCATTAGGAGTTTCAAAATATGAAGGTCATGAAGGATTAGGTTATATGGCTTCGATGTTCCATTTATTCACCCATGCCATGTTCAAAGCATTACTTTTCTTGGCCGCTGGTTCCGTTATTCATGCTATTCACAGTAATGATATGCGAGATATGGGAGGTTTAAGAAAATACATGCCGGTTACACATATTACCTTCTTGATCGCAGCTTTATCAATTTCTGGTTTTCCTTTCTTTGCAGGATTCTTTAGTAAGGATGAAATTCTTGCAGCAGCATTTGAAAATAATATGCTCATTTATATAAGCAGTGTTTTTGTTGCCGGTTTGACTGCATTTTACATGTTTAGGTTATATTTCTCCATATTCTGGGGGAAAGATACCAAATACGAACATGCACCACATGAGTCACCAATGTCTATGAAAGTGCCAATGATATTTTTAGCTTTTATGAGTATCGCAGGTGGTTATATCCACTTTAGTGAGTATATTTCTGCAGATCGTTTGCCATTTGAAGCTCATTTAAATTACAGTTTGGCTGCTATCGCTACCACCGTTGGGTTGATCGGAATCGCACTGGCTTTTATTTTTTACAAAAAAGAAAATGATCTGGCTACCAGATTCTCTCATGCATTTGGTATTTTTTATACATGGGCCTATCATAAATTCTATTTTGATGAAGTTTATTTGTTCGTTACCAAAAAAATAATATTTGGTATGGGGGCAGCACCGATTGCCTGGTTTGATAAACATGTGGTAGATGCTTCTATGATAGGAGTTGGTAATGTTACCATGTCTGTTTCAGAAAGAATCAAAGGAATGCAATCTGGTAAATTCCAGGATTACGCAATGTCATTTATAGGTGGGGGTGTTGTAATCGCCATTGTAATTTTTTATATATGGATAAATTAATTTAAGATTATGGATATTTTAACACTTTTTGTAATAGTACCTATTCTTACGGTTATAGCATTGGGTTTTGCGAAAGACCTGAAACAATCAAGGGTTGTTGCTTTGGTTGGAATGCTGGTTCAATTTGCTATGTCAGTTAATTTGATTTTTGCTTATTTAAAAGAGCGAGCCGTTAATACTGATATCATGGTTTTCGTACGAGATCTAACCTGGTTCGAAACTTTTAATATACATTATGCTATTGGAGTCGATGCAATTTCGGTTGTAATGATAGTACTTACGTCAGTTATTGTTTTGGCTGGTGTATTTATTTCATGGGCAGTAGATGATCTTCCAAAAGAATTTTTTATCTCATTGATTATTTTATCAACAGGAGTGTTCGGGTTCTTTATTTCAATTGATCTCTTTACCATGTTTGTTTTTTATGAAATAGCAGTAATACCGATGTATTTATTGATTGGTATATGGGGTTCTGGTCCGAAAGAGTTTTCTGCAATGAAATTAACCTTAATGTTGATGGGTGCATCTGCAGTTCTGTCGGTTGGTATTTTTGGAATTTATTTTAATTCTAATGCTGGTGGTGGTCCATTAACTTTTAATATTCTTGATATTGCACAGGTAAATATTCCTGTTGCAGCACAAAATTTATTTTATCCGATGACCTTTGTTGGTTTTGCAGTTTTAGGAGCTTTGTTTCCTTTTCATACCTGGTCACCTTCAGGTCATGCATCTGCACCAACAGCTGTCTCCATGCTACACGCAGGGGTTTTGATGAAATTAGGAGGATATGGTGTTTTTAGAATTGCCATGTACTTATTGCCTGCTGGAGCGTTAAACTGGGCTGATTTCTTCTTAGTGCTGGCAGCTACAGGAGTTGTTTATGGTGCAATGGGTGCCATTATGCAAAAAGATTTAAAATATATCAATGCCTACGCATCTGTGAGCCATTTAGGTCTGGTTTTGTTTGCTTTGTTAATGTTTAATAAAACAGCCTGGACAGGTGCAATTATTCAATCTTTATCACATGGATTGTTAACGGCAATGTTCTTTGCTTTGATAGGTATGGTTTACGGAAGAACACATACAAGAGATATTGCCAAACTTGGGGGTATCATGAAAATATTACCTTTTATAGGGGCTGTTTATGTAATTACCGGTCTGGCTTATTTAGGATTACCCGGATTTAGTGGGTTTGTAGCGGAGATGAATATTTTTGTTGGAGCTTTCCAGTACGATGATACTTTTCATAGGGTATTAACTATTTTGGCAGTTTCCTCTATTGTAGTGACAGCGGTTTATATTTTACGAATGGTTGGTAAAATTATGATGGGACCATTGAGTAATGAAGAATATAAAGATTTACCAAAGGCAACTTGGTATGAAAAAACAGGATTGGTTATTTTAATGATTCCTGTATTAATAATAGGATTAATGCCATTTGGCTTAAGTGAAATGTTAAAAGAAAGTATTCAGCCTTTTTTAGAAAGATTACTTTAAAATTAGATTAAAATGAACTTAGATAGTTTACTATTAATGCGTAGCGAAATAGGATTATTGGCAGTAATATTACTGTTGATTATCTTTGAGATATTTTTAAATAAAAAGCAGAAAGGCAGTTTGGTTACAGTAGCAATTGTGCTTTTTGCAATTCATACAGTTGTTGGTTTTTTACCTTTAGCAGATGGAAATGTGTTTGGAGATATGTTTAGAACTCAACCTCTTTTACATTATTTTAAAGCCACATTAAATGTAGGTGTTTTAATTTTATTATTACAATCGTCCGACTGGCTGAAAAAAGAAATAGTGAATCAAAATAAAGCAACAGAATTTTTTATTCTTTTGTTTTCATCCTTGTTAGGGATGAACTTTATGATCTCTTCTGGTAATTTCTTGATGTTCTATATAGGTTTAGAACTGGCAACATTACCTGTAACAGCATTGGTTGCTTATGAAACTTACAAAAGAAAATCAGCCGAAGGAGGAGTTAAATTTATATTATCGTCTGCATTAGCATCGGGTACTGCTTTGTTAGGGGTGTCATTTTTATATGCAACTACAGGAACCATTTATTTTGATGCAATGGCTGAAGTGCTAACAATATCCAATTTGTCTGTTTTGGGATTTATCTTTTTCTTTTCAGGATTGGCATTTAAAATTTCACTGGCACCATTTCATTTCTGGACTGCAGATGTTTATGAAGGAGCACCAATTAGTGTTGCTTCATTTTTATCAGTGATATCCAAAGGTGCTGCAGTAATGATCTTAATGATCATCTTATTTACAGTCATGAGACCTTTGATGCCTGTTTGGGGTAAGATTATTTATATGGTTGCCATAGCTACAATGTTTGTTGGTAACTTCTTTGCTTTAAGACAGAAGAATATGAAAAGATTTCTGGCATTTTCCTCTGTTGCGCAGGCAGGTTTTATATTGCTTGGTTTTTTATCAGATGATCCGCTAGGTTACACAACTATTGTATTTTTTGTAACTGTTTATATATTTTCAAATTTAGGAGCCTTTGGGGTTGTTCAGGCAATATCCAACGCCACTGGAAAAGAGAACATGGATGATTATGACGGCTTTTACAGAACAAATCCAAAATTGAGTTTACTCATGATGCTTGCCTTGTTTTCATTGGCTGGTATTCCTCCTTTAGCAGGGTTTTTTGGTAAATTCTTTTTATATGCAGCTGCCGCAAGTAAAGGTTATTATTTATTGGTATTCATTGGGGTTGTAAATGCAACTATTTCATTGTACTACTATTTGTTGGTAATCAGAGCAATGTTTTTAAGAAAAAGCGAAGATGCTATACCATACTTTAAAAGTCCGGTTGTGATGAGGCTTGGTTTGGTGCTTGCAGCATTAGGTATTTTGGTAGCGGGTGTTTATAGCCCACTTTATAATTATATTTTTTCAATCAGTAGTAGTTTTTTAAATTAAGAATTTATGGCATTAGGAGGGAAACATTTATTTGGTAGCATTGGAGATCAAAGAGTAACTTTTCTTGAGAAAAAGATAGGGGAAGAGCGAATGAAATTTTTAAAGACGCTGATGGAAGCCAATGGCTATGAAGTAATAGTACAGGAAGAAAAGAGAAAAAGTGAAGAAGATCCACAGTTATATACAGTTGGGGTGACAGATATGACATTTAATCCAACAACATCCGTATTCCAGCGTAGATTAAAAACAATTGACGGAGAGCATATTGTTAATCAGGATTACTGGAATCAAAAATCAGAAGATACCAATCCAAGGTACTGGAAAAACTCAAAATAATTATTTTATCCGGTGGGTCTTTTGATCCATCTGGTCTTGCAATAGAAAACTACTGGGTGAACACTCAGTAGTTTTTTGCTATTTTAGGAAGTATTATTTGAATTTAGCAAAGAATTAATTCTATTTTTAATGATATATTCATATATTTAAAGTCTATATTTTTGAATATAATTTAAAATTTATATTGATACAATGAAAGTACTTTTTTACACAAAAGAATTTCCACCTTACGTTTATGGAGGTGCTGGAGTGGTAGTTGAATATCTTGCAGAAGAACTGGCAAAAATCATGAAGATAGATGTGCGTTGTTTTGGTGATCAAGACGTAACAGCAGAGCATCTTACTGTAACAGGATTCCCATCTGATAATGCTGTTTTTAATGATACAGACAATAAGCTTAAAGCGGTTCTGAATAGCCTGGATACCTGTTTGCAAATGAATGCAGAAAGTGTAGATGCTGATGTTGTACATTGTCATACTTGGTATGCTCAGTTTGCCGGAATCGTTGCGAAATTGTGTTATGGTAAGCCTTTGGTGATCACAACACATTCTTTAGAGCCTTTACGTCCCTGGAAAAGAGAACAATTAGGAAGAGGATATGATGCTTCATCCTGGGTGGAAAAAACTGCAATTGAAATGGCTGATGCTGTCATTGCTGTCTCTAAAGAAACGAAAGAAGATGTGTTAAAATATTTTAATGTAGATGCTGATAAAATAAAGGTTATTTATAATGGAATAAACCTAAGTGAATATATAGTTACCTCAGAGACTTCAACACTTGAAAAATTCAATATCGATCAGTCAAAACCATTTGTGCTTTTTGTTGGTAGAATTACTAGGCAAAAAGGAATTATACATTTAGTAAATGCAATAAAATACATTGATCCGGAAACGCAGATTGTTCTTTGTGCAGGAGCTCCAGATACTCCTGAAATTGCTAAAGAGATGGAAGATAGTGTGAATGAAGTAAAAAAGACAAGAGATAATATTATTTGGATAGATGAAATGTTACCTAAAAAAGAGGTGATCCAGCTTTATTCACATGCAGATGTTTTTTGTTGCCCTTCTATTTATGAACCTTTTGGAATTATAAATATAGAAGCAATGGCCTGTGAAACTGCTGTTGTTGCAAGTGCTGTTGGTGGGATAAAAGAAGTGGTTGTAGATGGTGAAACAGGTATTTTGGTTCCTCTTGAACAGCAAGATGTAGCACCTTTTGAGCCGATTAATCCTGATAAGTTTGCCAAAGATTTAGCAGAAGGGGTTAATAAATTAATAAATGATAAAGAATTAAATGATAAGATGTCAAAAAATGGAAGGAAAAGAGTAGAAGATACTTTTGACTGGAGTGCCATTGCAAAAGAGCATAAAGAATTATATAAATCACTAACAAAATAATTATGGATAATAAAGTATTGAGTATCATTTTAGGTGGTGGACAAGGTTCAAGATTATACCCCTTAACCGAGAAAAGATCAAAACCTGCAGTACCAATTGCCGGTAAATACAGATTGGTAGATATTCCAATTTCAAATTGTATTAACTCAAATATAAAAAGGATGTTTGTTTTAACACAATTTAATTCAGCTTCTTTAAATCGACATATTAAAAATACCTACCATTTTAGTTTTTTTAGTAATGCTTTTGTTGATGTTTTGGCAGCAGAGCAAACGATTTCAAGTGCTGACTGGTTTCAGGGTACAGCGGATGCTGTTAGGCAAAGTATGCATCACTTTGTAAATCATGATTTTGAATATGCGTTAATTTTATCTGGTGATCAGCTTTATCAAATGGATTATGGTTTAATGCTTAAGGAACATATTAAGAACAAAGCAAAAATATCAATTGCAACAATTCCGGTTAATGCAAAAGATGCAACTTCTTTTGGGATATTAAAGTCAAATGAAAAAAATCAGATTACTTCCTTTATTGAAAAGCCAGATGCGTCCTTGTTGTCTGACTGGACTTCTGATGTGAGTGATGATATGAAATCTCAAGGCAGAAATTATTTAGCTTCCATGGGTATTTATATCTTTAACAGAGATTTGTTAATTGAATTAATGAATGATCCGGATACAATTGATTTTGGTAAAGAAATAATTCCACAGAATATTGATAAGCACAAAACTTTAAGTTATCAGTTTGAAGGTTACTGGACAGATATAGGTAATATTGATTCCTTTTTTGAAGCGAATTTGGGGTTGACAGATGATATTCCAAAGTTTGATTTATTTAATAATAAAAACCGTATTTATACGCGTGCCAGAATCCTACCTACAACAAAAATATCAGGTACTACTCTGAACAGTAGTGTTATAGCAGATGGGTGTATTATTAGTGCTGCAAAAATAGATAAATCAGTAATTGGAGTTCGATCTAGAATTGGAGATGAATCAACGGTTATCAGTACCTATATGATGGGGTCTGATTATTATGAAACTCTGGAGGAAATTGAAAACCAAAAAATTGATATCCTGATGGGAATAGGGCAACGTTGTTTTATTAAAAATGCCATATTGGATAAAAATTGTCGAATTGGAGATGATGTTAGAATTAAAGGAGGAACTCATTTGAAAGATGTAGAAACAGATTTATATGTAGTGCAAGATGGTATAATTGTTATTAAAAAAGGAGCTGTAATTCCTCGTGGATTTGTAATTTAATTTGTTTTCATTCTTAATGATTAGCCAGTTTGATGATGATTTAAGTTAAATCATTGAGATGGAAGTTTATTTATTTAATTAAAAATATAAAAGGTAAATGCAAAACCAAAAAAGAGTTGTAATTGATCATGTTGCTCCAAAATTAAATGATGGTGAGTATCCTATTAAAAGAGTTGTCAATGAAATTGTACATGTTGAAGCTCACGTATTTGCAGACGGACATGATGTGATTGCTGCTTCCATTTTAGTGAAACATGAATACGAAAAAAAATGGAAGGGATTAAGGATGAACTTTCGGCATAATGATGAATGGTATGGTTCCTTTACTGTTGAAAAGCAGGGAGTTTATGAGTATAAAGTGGAAGGTTGGGTAGACAATGCTTTAAACTGGCAACATGGAATAATTAGAAAAATAGAAGATCACCAACGGGTTCATTCAGAACTGTTGGAAGGTGTTGGTTTTATCAAGGGTATTATAAATAAAGTATCGGCTGCTGATAAAGTTTACCTTAAGAATCTGCAAAATATTTTCAGTTCAAAAGACTTGTATGATGAAGCCATTTCAGAAGCAGTAGGAGACAGGTTGCATCAATTGTTTTACCATTACCCTGATAAAAAACTGGTGAATACATCAAAAACTTACCCGGTATATGTGGATAGGTTAAAAGCCAGATTTAGTACCTGGTATGAATTTTTTCCGCGTTCCGCGTCTAAAGAAGAAGGAGTTCACGGAACTTTTAATGATTGTGAGAGATTGCTTCCCAGGGTTGCAGATATGGGTTTTGATACTTTATACTTTCCTCCAATCCACCCAATAGGTGAAGTGAATAGAAAAGGTAAAAATAATTCAACGGAAGCATTAAAAGAAGATGTAGGTTCTACATGGGGAATTGGTTCAAAATATGGAGGGCATAAAGATATCCATCCAGAACTTGGGTCTTTAGATGATTTTAAATCGTTGGTGCTTAAAGCCAAGGAAAAAGGTATTGAAATTGCAATGGATTTTGCTTTGCAGGTTGCACCAGATCATCCATGGGTAAAAGAACATCCTCAGTGGTTTAAATGGCGCCCTGATGGAACGGTTCAATATGCTGAGAATCCTCCTAAGAAATACCAGGATATTTTACCAATTTATTTTGAAACAGAGGATTATAAAAGTTTATGGAAAGAAACTTTGAATACTTTTATGTACTGGATTGATTGTGGCGTAAATATTTTTAGAGTTGACAATCCACATACAAAACCTTTTTATTTTTGGAACTGGATCATTTCTGAAATTAAAAAAAAGCATCAGGATGTATTATTTTTAGCAGAAGCTTTTACAAGTCCTAAAGTGATGCAACAGCTAGCAAAGCAGGGCTTTACACAGTCCTATACGTATTTCACATGGAGAAACTCCAAACATGAACTTATTGAATATGTGGAGGAACTTACCAAAACAGAGCAACGTGAATATATGCGTCCTAATTTTTGGGCTAATACACCAGATATCAATCCGTTTCATTTGCAGGGAGCCAATGAATCAAAATATATACAGCGTTATGCGCTGGCAGCTACTTTAAGTTCCAATGTTGGAATATACGGACCTGTTTTTGAATATATGATCAACGATTCACTTCCCAACAGGGAAGAATATTTACATTCTGAAAAGTTTCAGATTACTCATTATGACTGGAATATTAAAAACAATCTGATTCAAATCATATCTAAAATTAATAAAGTAAGACAAGAGGAGGAAGCATTGCAACAAACCAATAATATCAGATTTTGTGCTATTGAAAATGATAATCTGATTGCATTTTATAAATGGAATGATGATAAAAGCAGTGAAGTTTTGGTTGTTATTAGTTTAGATCCTTTTAATACGCAATATGGATCTGTTCAATTACCAATATCTGAGTTGAAACCCACAGAACCTGAACGCCCGGTACAGGTGTATGATTTTATTTCGGGACATAGTTATAACTGGTATGAAGAATGGAATTATATTGAATTGCAAGCTAATTTACCTCTTCATATTTTTAAAATAAATAAATAATTGTTTCATTGCTAAACAAGTAAAAAATAAACCTATGGCAAAAGTTAAAGCATTCAGTCTGTTTACAGAATTTGATATCAACCTTTTTAAAGCAGGAAAGCATTACCGTCTTTATGAAAAATTTGGAGCACATTCTATGGAATTGAAAGGTGAAAAAGGAGTGTATTTCTCTGTTTGGGCACCATCAGCAAAATCAGTTTCTGTAATTGGGGATTTTAATTACTGGAACGATAAACAACATCGATTGAATGTTCGCTGGGATGGATCAGGTATTTGGGAAGGGTTTATTCCTGATGCTACAGAAGGGGTGCGGTATAAATTTAAGATTAGATCACACAATCATATCGAAACAGAAAAAGCAGATCCTTATGCATATTATTGCGAAACACCACCAAACACAGCCTCTATTGTAAAAAACATAGAAGGATATGATTGGAAAGACGCCGAATGGATGTCTTATAGAAAAGATAAAAATGGTTTGGATAAACCTTATGCAGTTTATGAAATGCATATGGGTTCATGGATGAGAAATGGTGATAATGACTTTTTAACTTACACAGAATTAGCAGATAAACTGGTAAAATATTTAAAAGATCTAAATTTTACACATGTTGAATTCATGCCGGTGATGGAGTATCCTTATGATCCTTCATGGGGATATCAAATCATTGGTTATTTTGCTCCAACTTCACGATTTGGATCACCAAAAGACCTGATGTTTTTGATTGATCAATTACATAAAAATGATATCGGAGTTATTTTTGACTGGGTACCTTCTCATTTTCCATCTGATGACCATGGACTAGGATTTTTTGATGGAAGTCACTTATACGAACATCCTGACAGAAAAAAAGGTTACCATCCTGACTGGAAGAGTTTGATCTTTAATTATGGTCGAAATGAAGTCCGTTCCTTTTTAATTAGCAATGCTTTTTTCTGGTTAGATAAATATCATGTGGATGGTTTACGTGTTGATGCTGTTGCATCTATGATTTATCTGGATTATTCACGAGAAGAAGGCGAATGGGAGCCAAATGAATTTGGCGGTAATGAAAATTTAGATGCAATATCGTTTGTGAAAGATTTTAATCAGGGAGTTTTTGAAAATTTTGAGGGCGTACAGACCATTGCAGAAGAATCTACTGCCTTTCCGGGAGTTACCAAACCAATAAACCAAGGAGGATTAGGTTTTGGAATGAAATGGATGATGGGATGGATGCATGATACTTTAGAATATTTTTCAAAAGATCCTATTTATAGAAAACACCATCAAAATGAAATTACTTTTAGTCTGGCTTATGCCTTTTCTGAAAATTTTGTATTGCCCTTATCACATGATGAGGTAGTATACGGAAAAAAATCATTGTTAAATAAGATGCCAGGAGATGAATGGCAAAAATTCGCAAATTTAAGATTGATGTTTGCCTATATGTACACACATCCAGGAACAAATCTTTTGTTTATGGGAGCCGAATTCGGACAATCTTCCGAATGGAACTTTGCACAAAGTTTAGATTGGCACTTGTTGGAATACGCACCACATAAAGGATTACAGACTTTTATGAAGGATTTGAATACACTGTATAAAAACACACCGGCTTTGTATGAAAAAGCATTTAGTGGAGAAGGTTTTGAATGGATCAATTTTAGTGAAAATGAAAATTCTGTTATTTCTTACATCCGTAAAGGGCATAATGTAGAAAATGATATTATTGTTGTTTGTAATTTCACTTCGGTGGTTAGAAAAAATTACAGAATTGGTTTGCCAAGAAAAGGTAGTTTAAAACAGGTCTTAAATAGTGATTTTAAAAAATATCATGGCAGTGGTGTGAGCAATGCCAGAAAAATAACGATTGAGAAAAAAGAATGGGACAATAGAAAATTTTCTACAGAAATTACTTTACCACCTTTGGCAACAATTGCTTTTAAAATAGTTTAGAATAATTTTTTCCTTTTATTAAATTTTGTTTCTTTTGCTGATTGAAATGAGATAATGATATTATTATGATAATAAATACGGAGTTAGACAGAAAAGGGAATCAATATCCTTCAAAGATAGTAAAATGTAAAAAGGATGTAGATACGTTTTATTTTAGCACAGACAATGATGTTGTTTTGCAACTAACAGTTTTTAGAGATAGTATCATTCGTTTTCGATTTACGACCAATGGTATATTTGAAAATGATTTTTCGTATGCCATAAATGAAGATGCTAGCAGAGGTTATAACCATTTAGAAGCCAAAGAGAGTGATGAATATTATGAAATTATCACTTCAAAATTAATTTGTCGTATTCAAAAGCTGGATTTGCGTGTAGCAATTTTTGATGCCAAAGATGAATCGCTTATTTCTGAAGATGAATCTGGTTTTCACTGGGAAGAGAATTATGATTTTGGAGGTAATATTGTTAAGATGAGTAAAGCTGCTTCACCAGGTGAAAGTTACTATGGAATGGGTGATAAACCAAAAGAATCAAATCTTAGAGGTAAACGATTTGAGAATTGGGCCACGGATTCCTATGCTTTTGAAAAACATTCAGATCCTATTTATAAGACCATCCCTTTTTATACAGCTTTACATGATAAAAAAGCTTACGGTATTTTCTTTGATAATTCCTTCAGATCCTTTTTTGATTTTTGTCATGAAAGAAGAGATGTTACTAGTTTTTGGGCAAAGGGAGGTGAAATGAATTACTATTTTATTTACGGTCCTGAAATGGTTGATGTGGTTTCAGGTTATACAGATTTAACCGGTGCACCCGAATTACCTCCATTATGGACTTTGGGGTTTCATCAATGTAAATGGAGTTACTATCCTGAGTCAAAGGTGCTTGAAGTCGCAAATAAATTTAGAGAATTACAAATTCCATGTGATGCAATCTATCTGGATATTGACTATATGGATGGGTTTAGATGTTTCACCTGGAATAAAGAGTATTTTCCACAGCCAAAGAAAATGGTGCAGAAATTACTGGATGATGGTTTTAAAACCGTCGCTATTATTGATCCGGGAATTAAAATTGATGAAGATTACAGTGTATACAAAGAGGGAATTGAAAATGATTATTTTTGTAAAAGAGCTGATGGTCCTTATATGAAAGGAAAAGTATGGCCGGGAGAATGTTATTTTCCTGATTATACAAATCCAAAAGTGAGAAAATGGTGGTCAGGCTTGTTTAAAGAATTAATAGATGATATTGGTGTTAAAGGTGTTTGGAATGATATGAATGAACCTGCCGTGATGGAAGTTCCGAATAAAACCTTTCCGGATGATGTACGCCATGATTATGATGGGAATCCTTGCAGTCATCGTAAAGCTCATAATATTTATGGAATGCAAATGGCAAAAGCAACTTATGAAGGTTTAAAAAAATATTCCTATCCAAAGCGTCCTTTTGTGATTACCCGTTCTGCTTATTCCGGAACACAAAGATATACTTCAACATGGACAGGTGATAATATTGCAACCTGGGAACACTTGTGGATTGCGAATGTACAAGTGCAAAGAATGTGTATGTCTGGTTATTCTTTTGCAGGAAGTGATATTGGTGGATTTGCAGAACAACCTACAGGTGAATTATATACAAGATGGATACAATTAGGGGTATTTCATCCTTTTTGCAGAGCGCATTCTTCAGGTGATCACGGAGAACAGGAACCTTGGTCTTTTGATGAAGAAGTGATAGATATTGTTAGAAAATTTATTGAAATTCGTTATCAGTTGCTTCCCTATATCTATACAGCTTTTTTAAGATATATCAAAGAGGGAATTCCAATCGTAAAATCATTGGTTTTATTTGATCAGGATGATCCTCAAACGTATGACAGAAATGATGAATTTATTTTTGGTGAAAAGATACTGGTATGTCCTATTTTACAACCAAATGCACAGGGAAGAAGAATGTATGTTCCAAGAGGAAACTGGTATAATTTCTGGAATGATGAGTTGGTTAAAGGAGGGAAAGAAATGCGAGTGGAAGCAGATATTGACTCCATGCCAATTTTTATAAAAGAAGGAGCTATCATTCCAAAATATCCCGTACAGCAATATGTAGGAGAAAAACAAATTGAACAGCTTACTCTGGATGTTTATTATAAAAAAGGAAAGGAAAAAAGTGAATTATATGAAGATGCCAATGATGGATATGATTATAAAAAAGGCAGGTATAGTTTAAGGAGTTTTAACCTTAATGGAAAATCTAATAAATTAAGCATTCAGCAATATAAACTAGGTAAATTTATTACTTCATATAATACTTTTAAAATTGTATTACATGGTTTGCCATTTTCTATCCAAAAGATATTTGTTGATAATGAAGAGTTTGCTATGGAAGATATTAAGGTAAACGGTGATAATATTATTGTAATTACAAAAGACTTTACCAATTTAAATATTGTTGGATAATAGAAAAAATTATTTTTTTTTATAGTTAGTATTTTATTTTTTTTCATTTTCAATAATGAAATCAAATAATCATTTTAATGAGATTAATATTTCATAAAAGCTGATTATTTATGAATAATGAAATTCTTAATCAAAATTATACAAAAATCCATTTTTATAAAAAGAAGATTGTTTAAAATCAGTATTTTCGCGCCTTATTAATTTTAACATTGAGAAAAATGATTAGCGAATATAATAAATGGCATCATCCATATAAACCTGTAAAAGAATTTGAAAAAAGAGTTGCTTATTTTAGTATGGAGTTTGGTATTCATCAGGCTTTAAAGATTTATTCTGGTGGTTTAGGATTTTTAGCCGGATCACATATGCGTTCTGGTTTTGAATTGAAACAGAATATGATCGGAATTGGAATGTTATGGAAATATGGATATTATGATCAGGGAAGAAATGAAGACCAAACACTTCGTGTAAGTTTTATCGAAAAAAATTATAACTTTTTAGAATATTCTGGTATTGAAGTAGATGTAAAATTACATGAAAATCCTTCAGTAAAGGTTAGAGCTTATGTTCTTAAACCAGAAATATTTGGAACGGTTCCAATGTACTTTTTATCAACAGATGTGGAAGGAAATGATTTTCTTTCTAAAACAATTACTCACTATTTATACGATGCAAATGAATTGACTCGTATTTCACAAAGTATTGTTTTAGGTATTGGAGGGGCTAAAGTTGTAGAGGCACTTGGTGGTTCTGATATCTATCATTTAAATGAAGGTCATGCCTTGCCTGCATTTTATTATTTACGTGATCAGGGTGTGAAAAAGAACCAAATGGTGTTCACAACACATACCCCAGAAAAAGCTGGTAATGAAGAAAGAGATGCACGTCATTTAAATCGTTGTGGTTTCTTTGGCAGAAGGTTGAATGATGAAGAATTGGCAAAAGAATCAGTGAATGATGGAAATATCAATTATACTGTTTCTGCATTGAGAATGGCGAAAAAAGCGAATGCAGTTTCTAAATTGCATGCAAAAGTATCTATTGATATGTGGAAAGACTATGATAATACTTGTGAGATCATTCCAATAACGAATGCACAGAATCAAAAATTCTGGATGGATGATGAAATGAAAAAGATTTGGAAAAAAAGATCTGCGAAAGCTTTTAGAAAAAGAAAAATTGAACTAAAAAATGAACTTTTTGAAATAGTTTCAAATCAAACTATGAAAATGTTTGATCCTAATGTATTTACTATCGTTTGGGCAAGAAGATTTGCTGGTTACAAAAGAGCTGATCTTTTGTTGCACGATATGGAGCGTTTTGAAAGGTTGATCACAAATGAAAAACATCCAGTACAGATTATTTGGGCGGGAAAACCTTATCCTTATGATTACTATGCTATTGATATTTTTAATCACCTGGTAAATATGACCAAGTCTAAATCAAACCTTGCAGTTCTTGTTGGGTATGAAATTGATCTTTCGAAATCAATGAAAGAGGGATCTGATATTTGGTTGAATACGCCAAGAATTACCAGAGAGGCTTCTGGTACAAGTGGTATGACAGCTGCAATGAATGGCTCGGTTAATGTTTCTATTAATGATGGCTGGATTCCTGAATTTGCTAAAGATGGAGAAAATAGTTTTATTTTACCTGAGTTGGATCACAATATGCCTGTATGGGAACAAGATAAAATTGATGCTGATAATTTATATGAAATTCTGGAGAATAAGGTGTTACCAACCTACTATGATAAACCAAAAGAATGGTCAAAAATAGTATTCAATGGTATGGATGATGTGATTCCTGAATTTACCAGTAACAGAATGGCTACAGACTACTATAAAAAGTTATTCAAGTAATAATTGATATAAAATAACAACAAATAATGCGAGCCTAAGCTCGCATTATTTGTTTAATAAACCTGAATTCGATCTAAGATTTGAATACAGTTATGAATAATTTTCTTATAGACGATTCAAATTTATGAAGCAATATCCAGATATTGCAAAGGAATTTGAAGAAGTATATGTGGAAATTAACATAATTCTTTTAAGAAAAAGATTCCTAACGCAATCTTTGAACAAATTAACACTTGAAATAGCTAGCTATTACTTTGTGTTTCTTTATCCAAATCTTACATTTATCAATCTTTCTGTATTTAAAGCTTAGGCCGAACTCAGGTTATAATATCAGATTTATTTACCTTTACAGTTATTATTTGAGTACACTCCTATAGCTTTATTCAACTTTTAGAAAATGATTATGCATAAAAGAAAAGCAGTTATTTACCACGTTTTTACACGATTATTTGGTAATACAAACACCACCAACAAACCATGGGGAACCAGAGAGGAAAACGGAGTAGGTAAATTCAATGATTTTACTGTTGAAGCATTACAGGAAATCAAAAAGTTAGGAGTAACACATATTTGGTACACAGGTGTTTTACATCATGCAATGGTGGCTGATTATACTAAATATGGGATTTCCAATGATCATCCGGATGTGGTAAAAGGAAGGGCAGGTTCACCATATGCTGTAAAAGATTATTATCAGGTTGACCCGGATCTTGCTGTGGATCCATCAAAGCGGATGGAAGAGTTTGAGCAGCTTATCAATCGTACTCATAATGCAGGAATGAAAGTTTTGATTGATATTGTGCCTAATCATGTGGCTCGTAAATATGAAGGGAAAAATAATCCGGAAGGTATCAATGACTTTGGAGCAAAGGATGATAAAAAGGTAACTTATTCTAAGCATAATAATTTCTATTATGTAGTTGGCGAAAAATTTAGATCTCCTGAATGGAGAGATGGTTATTTACCATTAGGAGGAGAAGATATCTCTGCATATGGAGAGTTTGAAGAGTTTCCTGCTAAATGGACAGGAAATAGTTCGCGTTTGGCACAGCCTGATTATTATGACTGGTATGAAACAGTTAAAATTAATTATGGTGTAAGACCGGATGGCGTAAAAGATTTTGATGAATTACCAGGAGATTTTTACCATAAAGGATTTGACGAACATTTTGCCTTCTGGCAGAATAAAAACGTACCTGATTCATGGGAGAAGTTTAAAGATATTGCTTTGTTCTGGTTAGATAAAGGTGTGGATGGTTTTCGATATGATATGGCAGAGATGGTGCCGGTTGAATTCTGGAGTTTTATGAATTCTTCTATAAAAATGAAAAATAACAATGCTTTTTTGCTTGCAGAAGTGTATAATCCAGATTTGTACCGTCCGTTTATTCACTTTGGAAAAATGGATTATCTGTATGATAAAGTAGCTTTTTATGATTCGTTAAAGCATATCATAAAAGGTTATGGCTGGACAGATCATATTCCGGTTGTACAGGATGAAATGGCAGATATTGAACATCAGATGCTGCATTTTTTAGAGAATCATGATGAACAGCGACTTCCGTGTAATGATTTTGCGAGTTCTGCTGAAAAAGGAAAACCTGCAATGGTAGTTTCTGCTTTGATAACTACCTCACCCATTTTAATTTATTTCGGACAAGAAGTTGGAGAGCCTGCAGTTGAAAAAGCCGGGTTTGGTTCGCCAACAAGAACATCTATATTTGATTATATTGGTGTGCCAAATCACCAACGATGGTTGAATAACAAACAATTTGATGGTGGTCAGCTATCAAAAGAAGAAAAAAACTTAAGAGATTTTTACAAACGTTTGTTGAATTTTACGATCAATAGTAGTGCTTTGATGGGGCATTATTATGATATCCACAGATTTAACCGTGAGCATACCGAAAATTATAATTATCGTGTATTTTCCTTTGTAAGATGGTCGGATGATGAAAAACTGATTATCATTTCAAATTTTGATGAAGATAAAAGCTATACATTTGAATTAACAATACCACAAAATTTAATATCTGACTGGGGTTTAAAAGATGGTAATTACAAGCTTAAGAATCAGTTGTATGGTGAAAAAGAAACAGTTTTAAGAATTGAGCATGGTCATGCCGGTATAAATATAAAACTGGACCCGTTGGAGTCACTAATTTTAAGACTGGAGTATTAATGTAAATCAAGGGTTGAAATCTTTCGTAAAAAATGCTTGATTTGACCTTGTTCCTAAAGGATGATCAAGTATTTTTTACCTTTCATCCTTTAGTCCTGAAAGATTTCGGGAGTTGTAAAAAGGTAAAAAACATACTATTTTATAAGAAAGATTTCAACCCTTGATTCATATTATCAAAAAAAAAGGCTGTTAAAAATTTTCAACAGCCTTTTGGGTAAGAATTTAGTTCTTAAATTTATTCCTTTTCAGTTTTGTTATTCTTTTCAATAAAAGCATTACCCACTAAGAATAAACCTCCGAAAAGAAAGATCATAGAAGAAAAAGCTACCTGAGGCCTTAAATTTGTGTAATTTGCTAAAAGAGATCCGGTTAAAATGCCCAAACCTATTCCAACAGCTAGCATACCTATTTTTAAGGTAGTATTAGAAAAGCTTTTCTTTTTTGTGGCGAATAAGGATGCATCTGCACCTTTTTCTATCAAAGACATTCGTTCTTTGTTTCTTGTGCTTATCCAAACATAAAAGGTTCCAAAGACTGAAGCAAACATAATAAGCACTATTAATAAATCATACATATTGTTAAGTTTAAATTTCTATTTGTTTTGTATTTATGACGTGTCTGGTTTCAATCAGGTTACACCTTTTTAAACAAAAAAGATTGTATCATAAATTTAGTGGGAAAACTAGTGAACCATCATTTGATATTTCTAGTTAAGAGAGGCCTTCAAGAATTTGATGTTCTAAATAAAATAAAAACTTAGTAAAACCGAGAAGTTGAGAGCTTGCTCGAAAATCACTCGGCTGCACTTAGATTTTATAAGATTTAGGTTATTAAATTCTTGTAATCCTTGATTTTTTTGTTTCGTTTTTTCATCAAGAAAAAAATGAAATGCCTGTCTGGCGTAAGGACAAAAAGATACATATTCCATTAAAATAACAGTAGAACCATAAAAAATAGTTGAATGAAAAATATTACTTTATCTTGTAACCAAGATATAATAATGAGC
>VAPK010404220.1_pt1 | contig 32300 bp, 26 predicted proteins | sample 3395031 | NCBI WGS metagenome assembly VAPK01 (sample SAMN08290443, study PRJNA428436) | hydrothermal vent metagenome | isolation source: Deep-sea hydrothermal vent chimney 1 | place: Pacific Ocean: Juan De Fuca Ridge
TCCTGGCTGCCTGTAATATGACGTTCAACAGCTGCAGCTAATGGTCCGTTAAATGGTGCGGCAATAATGTTGGCAACAATAGAAAAGCCAAAAAAGACAAGCCCGTAAAAAGTTAAAGCAAATAATGGCCACATAATCCATTCTAACCAGCTTAGCCAGTCAGGTAAGCCAGATAAGGCCCATGTAATAAAGGTTTCGAACTGAGCAATGGCAAGCCACAAACCTGCACTAAAGATAATAATATTGATTAATAAAGGTATTACAACATAGCGACGAATTCCGCTAGTATTTATTAGACTGAGGCCTTTAATAAAATAGGTTGCACCAGTGAATGGGTTGCTGATCATTTGAGCTCTCTTTTGATTATATATTTGAGGTTGTATTTATAGCATCTTTACTGATAATTTTTTGCTGCTAATAGAGCAGCTCCATATGCTGCTGCGACATGTGTAGCTGCATTAACAGGTACACCGAGTTTATTTTCTCTGATTTGTTGCCATGCTTTATTGATTGCACCACCACCTGCAGTTAAAACAGATGTTGGATAAGGTGCACCTAACTGTTCTAATAATTTATATCCAGTATGTTCTATTTCTGCAATGCCTTCTAATAATCCCTGAAAGAAAATAGCATCATCATTAACCTTGGGCGTGATTCGTGGTGTTAATTCTGGATCATTAATCGGAAAACGTTCACCAACGTCTATTAACGGATAATAATTCAGGTTTGTGGTTGTGTCAGGTTTAAGTTTATTTGTTAGCTGCAACATTTGTTCATCATTAAAATAATATTTTAATACTGCACCACCTGAGTTTGATGCGCCACCGACTAACCAGTATTGACCATATGGTTGACTATAAATACCGTGAGCAGGATCACTAATAGGTGCATCACTAATGATTTTTAAGACCAAGGTTGAACCTAATGATGTAACTGCCTGGCCTGTTTTATTTGCACCGCTCGCTATAAATGCAGCGGTGCTGTCAGTTGTACCGGCAATAATCTCAACATCCATGGGAAACCCGAGATCACTGGCAACATGTAGATTAATGTTTGCAATCACTGCGCCCGGTGAATATACCTCGGGTAAACTGTCAGGGTTGATTTTAAGTTCTGTGAATAAATCGGTTAACCACAACGGCCAGATTTTATTGACTGGATCAAAGCCTGTCTTCAAAACATTGTTAACATCACTAAAATCAAAACGGTGACATAGTTGACCCGCTATCCAATCAGCTTGATGCACAATATGAAATTCACCTTCAGGCCGGTGATGTTCAAGTAACCACAATACTTTTGCTAGTCCACTCGTGGGGTTGAGTACGACAGAATTTTTGGGAGCATATTGTTGCAGAAATTCAGCTTGTGGTTTTGCGTGTTGTTCGTCGTACATCAACGCGGGGCTGAGAGGTAAACCTGTATCATCGCATAGCAACACGGTGCTTGATGTGCCATCAACAGCAATTGACTGAATATGGTGGTGGTTTACCTGAGATGCAATGTCTTGCAGTACGGTTTGTGTTGCTTGCCACCAGTCTTGCGGTGTTTGTTTATGGCTATTTTGAATGGCATAGCTGATTTTTGATTCCGCTTTTATATTGCCCAATGTATCGATGGCAATGGCGCGGCACCCGGAGGTGCCAAGATCAATACCAATAAAAAGAGGGGAAGGTCGAGCGAGTTTGGAAGAGTAACTTTTGTCTGTCACTTATCTGCTCTTAAAGGTCATTAAGGCAGCGTGACATGCTCAGGTGCCTTCCAGCTCGGGTCACGATGTTCTGCAACGACTTCAGTATAAAGCCCCCCACGGACATTAAATTTGCCCGTTAAGCGCATGAAACGGGGTTGGGTTACTTTCACTAAATCATCAAGGATCATATTGGTCACTTTTTCATGAAAATGGCCTTCTTCACGAAATGCCCAGATATAAAGTTTTAGTGATTTTAATTCGATACATTGTTTATCAGCTACATATTCGAGGTGTAAGGTCGCAAAATCAGGCTGGCCGGTTTTTGGACATAAGCAGGTGAATTCGGGCATGTCGATACGAATCGTGTAATCACGTTCGGGCATAGGGTTATCAAATGTTTCTAAATCTTTAGTGGGTTGGCTCGCCATGATGTTCTCTGATTTTACTGAATTAATAATAGGGTGTTTCGTAGAGATGGATCTTAGCACTGATTTCAGTATGAGGTTTAATTAAGATGAAATGAAATTAATTCCAACAAATTGAACATTTTTCAACCATTTTACTGATTATTTTCACTCGGCACAGCTTGAATGTGAAGTCAATGTTGTATGTGTAGCAAGGGATCGAGTACATTCTCACCATGCGATTAAGTAAACTAAAATTAGCGGGATTTAAATCCTTCGTCGACCCTACAACCGTAGAATTCCCAAGCCAGTTAAGTGGTGTTGTGGGGCCAAATGGCTGCGGAAAATCCAATATTATTGACGCCGTTCGCTGGGTAATGGGTGAGTCCTCTGCCAAGCATTTGCGTGGTGAGTCCATGGCGGATGTTATTTTCAACGGCTCAACCGGACGTAAACCCGTTGGTCAGGCTACGATTGAATTAATTTTTGACAACACTGAGGGCAAACTCGGTGGTGAATATGCCAATTTCAGTGAAATTGCAATTAAACGTACGGTTACTCGTGATGGACAATCTGTTTATCATTTAAATGGTACGCGTTGCCGTCGTCGTGATATTACTGATATTTTCCTTGGTACTGGTTTAGGTCCACGCAGTTATGCCATTATTGAACAAGGTACGATTTCGCGTTTGATTGAAGCAAAACCAGAAGAGCTTCGGACTTTTCTTGAAGAAGCCGCAGGCATCTCGAAATATAAAGAGCGCCGCCGAGAAACAGAAAACCGTATTAAACATACTCGTGAGAATTTAGATCGTTTAAGTGATTTACGTGACGAGTTAGAAAAACAACTGGCGCGTTTAAAACGTCAGGCAAATACCGCTGAAAAATATAAAGTCTTACGTGAAGAAGAACGTTTGTTAAAAGCACAATTGACTGCGTTACGTTGGTTGTTGAAACAAGATGAAGCAGAAAAAACGGAAGCTCAAATTCGTGAGCAGGAAACTGCTCTTGAATCGGCTATTGCACGCCAACGTAGTATTGAAGCTGAGATCGAATCACAACGTGATTCGCATACTGAAGCGACAGATAAATTTAACGAAGTACAAAGTCGTTTTTATAGTGTTGGTACCGAGATTGCTAAAATTGAACAGTCTATTCAACATGCAAAAGAACGTCGTCAGCAACAACAACAGGATTTAACGCAACTTGAACAGGATTGGCAAGAAGCGCATGCACACCACGAAACAGATCAAAAGCGTTTAAGCACCGTAAAAGAAAATCTTGCTGAAGTTGAGCCTAAACTTGAGCATCTGCAAGAGACAGCTGAAATGTCATCTGCTGCTTTGGTAGAAGCAGAAAGTGCAATGCAAGCATGGCAAAGTGAATGGGACAGCTTTAGTGAAACAGCAACTGAACCTGCACGTAATGCAGAAGTTGAACGTACTCATATTCAACATGTTGAAGAACATTTACAACGTCAAAAACAACGTTTAGAACGTTTACACGAAGAGTTAGGTAAGCAATCACATGAACAGTTAATCAGTGAAAGTGGCGAACTTGAACAACAACTGCAAAAAGATGAAGCAGAAATTCATCAGGCAGAAGCTGTCCTTGAAGAAAAGAAAAGCCAGATTGGTCAGCTGCGTGATTCGGTACATTTATTAAATACACAACTTGATGAATCTCGTGGCAAGTTGCAGGATTTACGTGGCCGTAGTGCATCACTTGAAGCATTACAACAAGCAGCTTTAGGTAAAGAAGAAGGCGCTGTAACGCAATGGCTGAATAAACAACATTTGCAAGATGCGCCACGTTTAGCAGAAGAGCTTGAAGTTGAATCAGGCTGGGCTAAAGCCGCTGAATGCGTATTAGGTGAACATCTTGAAGCAGTATGTGTTGATGGTGTTGATCCATTAACTGAAGTTTTAGGCAGTTTTGAAGAAGGTACCTTAACTTTATTTGATACGCGTGTTGATTCCAGTGGAACGGCAATTCAAGCGGACAGTCTTGAAAGCAAAATTAAAGCGCCCTGGAAATTAACCAGCCTTTTAAAAGGCGTGTTAGTTGCGGATAACTTACAACAAGCATTATCGATGCGTGGCAAATTACAAGAAGGTGAATCCATTGTAACGCAAGAGGGTATCTGGTTAGGTCAAAACTGGTTAAGAGTTTCACGTGATAAAGATGAAAAAGCCGGTATTTTACAACGCGAACAGACATTAAAGACTCTCACTGCTGAAACAAATGAATTACAAGCTGTCGTTCAACAAACACAGCAACAGCTTGAAACTGAACGCGAACAACTTGGTTCGGCTGAAATGGATCGAGACAGTAGTCAATCGACTATTAATCAATTATCTCGTCAACGTGCAAACCGTCAGTCTGACTTAAGTGCACGTCAGGCACGTTTAGAACAAATGCAAACACGTCAGGAAGAACAACGTGTTGAAGCAGAAGAAGTTCGTTTGGAAATTGAAAAAGATAATCAAGAACTCGTTACGGCACGTGAGAAACTGGAAGTTGCTGTTGAAGCAATGGCTAAACTTGAAGAACAACGAGTTGAACTGCAACAACGTCGTGATACATGCCGGGAAAATTTACGTTGCAAACGTGAACAAGCACGAGTCGAACGTGATGCGGCACATGAAATTAAAGTACGTATTGAAACATTACGTGCAGAGTTGAATTCAACTGAGCAAGCTCTGCAACGTATGCAGGAACGACAACAACAGCTTGCCACAAGACGTGATGAGTTAAATAAAGCCGCTGCAGAAAGTGAAGCACCGATTGAAGGTATGAATAAAGAGCTGGAAGTGTTACTTGCTACACGAATTAGTGTTGAAGAAGAACTCACTCTTGCAAGAACAGCTGTTGAAGCGATAGATCATCATATGCGAGAACTGGAAGAAGCGCGCTCCGGGGCAGAAAATGGAGTTCAGGAAGTACGTAGTGGTCTGGAATCAATTCGAATTGGCTGGCAGGAAGTTAAGGTTCGTCGTCAAACATTAGAAGAGGCGATTAATGAAACCAGTTTTGTATTACAGACATTAATAGATGAAATGCCAGAAGACGCGAATGACTTTATATGGGAACAACATGTTGATGATTTAGAACAAAAGATTCAACGTCTTGGTCCAATTAATCTGGCGGCAATCGAAGAGTATGAACAGGAAGCAGAACGTAAAAAATACCTTGATGATCAGGACAAGGATTTAACGGATGCATTAACAACACTGGAAAATGCGATTGCAAAAATTGATGCTGAAACGCGGACTCGCTTTAAAGAAACCTTCGACAAAGTAAATAGTGGTGTTAAAGAATTGTTCCCACGTTTGTTTGGTGGCGGACATGCTTACCTTGAATTAACCGATGACAATTTACTCGATGCCGGTGTGACAATTATGGCGCGCCCACCTGGTAAACGTAACAGTACTATCCATTTGTTATCAGGTGGTGAAAAAGCATTAACGGCTGTTTCATTGGTATTCTCTATATTCCAGTTAAATCCTGCACCGTTCTGTATGCTTGACGAAGTGGACGCACCATTGGATGATGCTAATGTTGGACGCTTCTGTGACATGGTGAAATACATGTCGGATAAAACTCAATTTATTTTTATTACACATAATAAAATAACAATGGAAATTTCACAGCATTTAACAGGTGTGACGATGCATGAACCGGGTGTCTCAAGACTTGTTGCTGTTGATGTTGAAAAAGCGGTTGAGTTAGCTACAGCGTAATATGGCGTAATAGTTTCTGTTTTTTCTTTCACTGGCAGAGCCGGTGAATAAATCAGATAAAAGAAAACTTTCTGCACTTGATTTAATTTATATAAATCTAAGAATAGTTGTTGCTTAGGCAAAATAGTATGGATTCATTACGTTTAATCTTGGTCATTATTGGTTTAGTCATTGTTGGCGGAATTTATATTAAATTTCGTTCATCAGATGACGACCTGGTTTTATGGCTGAAAAAACTATTTACACCCATTAATAAAAATCACGTTTCGGCTAATAATGCCGTTTTAAATGAAGATGAACTTATTCCTGTTTTAACCCCTATTGATGATGAACCTGATTTTAGTGACTTTGAAGCTCTGAGTCAGGTTATTTCAGGACGCGATCGTGTTGAAAAATATATCAAGCAAGAAGAAATGGTTTTTAGTGCAGTTGAAGATACAAATGAAACTGGTCCTGAGTCTCTGTTAATTGTACTTAATATTATGTCACCGAAAGGACATGTTTTTACTGGTGAAGGAATTCATGCTGTTATGACGTCAGCAGGATTAACTCACGGCGAACATAAAATATATCATTACCTGCAGGATAACCAGGCTGTTTTTAGTATTGCGAATGCAATTGAGCCAGGTTTTTTTGAACTCTCACAACTACAAAGCATAGCAACACCAGGTTTGGCTGTATTTATGGAGCTGCCAGGACCAATTGAATGTCGCAAAGCATTTGATACTTTACTTGAAATAAGTCAACGTCTTGCGAATGCATTAAGTGGAGAGTTGTGTGATGAAAACCGCAGTGTTTTAACACAGCAAACAATATCACACTTAAAAGAAAAAGTTGAAATGTACCGTTTAAAACAGCAAACAGCTCAACGTCAAAAACGACATTAGAAGATCATTAGACGAATGCTACGAAGCCAGATAACAGTGTTTACCCTCCACAACATAATTAAATGTGGGGCACGACGAAAACCTTTTCATACCCAAAGGGCACTCGGAAATGCTCATGTACTAATTGTACATTCCACTTTTTCATCAGTTTTGCCTTGTTCTCAGTCTTCTCGCTATCCGTGTAAAGGTCTCTTCCAGTATTAAAATTATGAGTGACAAAAATATCCAACAGCGTATTGATACTTTGCGTGAAGAAATTAATTCCCATAATTATTCTTATTATGTTTTAGATAATCCGGAAATCCCTGATAGTGAATATGATCGGTTACTAAACGAACTAGGTGATATAGAGCATAAACATCCTGAATTAATTACATCTGACTCGCCGACACAACGTGTGGGAGCAACACCGCTTGATTCATTTTCTGAAGTTCAACATGAAGTACCTATGTTATCACTGGGGAATGCTTTTTCAGATCAGGATATGAATGATTTTGATCGGCGTATCAGAGAAGGCGTTGAAAGTGAAGATATTGACTATGCGGCTGAGCCGAAACTCGATGGCCTGGCAATAAGCTTATTATATAAGAATGGAATATTAGAACGTGCAGCGACGCGTGGCGATGGCCGTACCGGCGAAGACGTTACTTTGAATATTAGAACCATAGATGCCATTCCGTTAAAACTTCGTGGAAATAATTACCCGCCATTAATTGAAATACGTGGCGAAGTGGTTATGCCTAAAGCAGGCTTTGAGAAACTTAATCGCCAACAGGCAGAAAAGGGTGAAAAAAGTTTTGTTAATCCAAGAAATGCAGCTGCGGGTTCACTACGTCAGCTTGATCCTCAAGTAACCGCAACCAGGCCGCTTTCATTTTATAGTTATGGTATTGGTTTAATTGAGGGCATGTTACTGCCAAACAGGCACAGTGAGATGATGCATAAATTAAAATCCTGGGGTTTAAGAATTAATCCAGAGAGTCAGGTTGTTAAAGGTGTTAAAGGTTGTCTCGCTTATTATGAGAAACTGGCAAAAAAACGAAATAGCTTACCGGATGAAATTGATGGTATTGTTTATAAAGTAGATAATATTGAATTCCAGAATATTCTTGGTTTTGTTTCACGAGCACCGCGTTGGGCAATCGCACGTAAATTTCCTGCGCAAGAAGAAATGACTAAAATACTTTCAATTGATATTCAGGTTGGTCGAACCGGGGCTTTAACCCCGGTTGCACGACTGCGACCCGTATTTGTGGGTGGAGTAACCGTAAGTAATGCAACGTTGCATAATCAGGATGAAATCGATCGTCTTGATGTGAGAGCAGGGGATACCGTTATAGTACGTCGTGCTGGTGATGTAATTCCGCAGATTGTCAGCGTCGTTAAATCGAAACGAAAAGGTAAACCACGTCGTTTTTATTTACCGGAAACATGTCCTGTTTGTGGTTCTGAAACCGCTCGTTTTGAAGATGAAGCAGTGACCTTTTGTACGGGCGGCTTGTATTGTGAAGCGCAACGTAAAGAAGCGATTAAACATTTTGCTTCCCGTCGTGCAATGAATATTGATGGCCTTGGTGATAAGTTGGTAGAACAATTAGTCGATGAGGGACTAATTCATACTATCGCCGATCTTTATCATCTTGAGGTTGAACAATTAATTCAGCTCGAACGTATGGCAGAGAAATCGGCAAAAAATCTGGTCGCCTCGTTAGAAAAAAGTAAAAAAACAACACTTGCACGATTTGTATTTTCTCTGGGAATTCATAGTGTTGGTGAAACAACAGCACAAACATTAGCTAACCACTTTACAACACTGGAAAAAATCATCAGTGCCAATGAAGAAAAATTATTAGCAGTTCCTGATGTTGGACCTATTGTGGCAGAAAATTTGATAACCTTTTTTAAGCAGGCTCATAATATTGAGGTTGTTGAGCAATTAATTTCAGTTGGTATTAACTGGCCAGAAATTCAAAAGAAATCAGTCGATGAACAGCCTTTAACGGGGAAGACTTTTGTTGTTACCGGTACACTTGAAACAATGGGACGAAATGATGTGAAATTTGCATTACAGGAATTAGGTGCAAAGGTCTCGGGTAGTGTTTCTAAAAAAACAGATTATGTGGTGGTAGGTGAAAATCCCGGTTCAAAAGCGACCAAAGCAGTAGCTTTAGGGGTAACAGTACTGGATGAGGAAGCACTACTGGAATTATTAGCACAATAAATATATTTTACTTAATTGCAAAATACAGCACTAAAAATACATGTGTTGTGGTAATCATCATTCGAGTTTACTATTAGTAGAAGAAAATAAAATCAAACAAAAAAATTATTGGTATTTCTAAATCAGGTATATAAAAATGGGCACTTACAAAACCAGGATTGTTGATAATATTATATGCAGCAAACTTGATGGTGAACTCGATGCAACTCTTGCAAGTGAATGGGTTAAAAAACTGGAAAAGCAAGAAGCACAAACAAAGCAAACATTACATCGGTTTCATGACGTTCGTGATATAGATGCAGTACACTTAAGTTTTGATGACCTGTGGGGAATTGCGCAACGTCGTTTAGAAGCTTATCAGGCAGGTGATGCAAACTTATCAGCTTTCTGGGTAAGTACGCCACTTAATTATGGTGTTGCAAGAATGTATCAGGCATTGACTGAAGGTACACCTTTTAAGATTGAAGTTTTATATAATTTAGAGGAAGTCGCAGATTTTCTTGGTGTTGATAAAAAGGAATTAGAAAGCGTTACATACTAACCTCTCGAATAACTATATTTCATATTATTAAGTGTTTAATTTAAATTTAAAGGATTACCAGGTTGGCATCAGATTTATTGCAAATTAAAAACCTGGTTAAACATTACCCTACAGTAAAAGCTGTTAATGGTATTGATATTACTTTGAGAGCCGGAATTTGTTTTGGTTTGCTTGGGCCTAACGGGGCAGGTAAAACAACAACGGTTGAAATACTTGAAGGAATTATTCACGCCACTTCTGGTGAGATTCTTTACAAAGGCAAACCTTTAGGCGATCAGTTTCGAAAAGAAGCGGGTATTATGTTTCAGTCGACTGCTTTGCAAGATTATATTACTGTTCGTGAAACATTAATAATGTTTTCAAACTTCTATCCACAACATGCTGATTTAGATGATTTAATAATTCGTTGTAATCTGACTGAATACCTTGATCAGGATAATAGGCAATTGTCAGGTGGACAGAGACAACGTTTATTATTAGCTATTGCATTAGTTAATGATCCGGATATTATTTTTCTTGACGAACCAACAACAGGATTAGATCCGCAGGCAAGAAGAAATTTCTGGGATTTGATTAATGATATTAAAGCTAAAGGAAAGACGATAGTACTTACGACTCATTATATGGATGAGGCTTATAATCTTTGTGATGAAATTGCAATTATGGATAACGGCAAGATTATTGCTCAAGGCACACCAAAAGCATTACTCGAAGAAAATTTTAATGATGTTGTTTTACAGTTACCTGAAACCGAATTAAAAAACTTTGATTTATCATTGTTAACTACCCATGAGAGAAATGGTTATATTGAAATTACAACCTGCGATGTTAACGATGTGATTTCACAGTTAATAAAAAATAATATTTCACTTTCCCGGTTACAGATAAGACCCAGAACTTTAGATGATCTTTTTCTTGAGCTAACAGGAAAGGAACTAAGGACTTAATCAGAAGAATGATGTCATTTAAACGGTTTTTAGCTTTATTTTTAACTAGAAATAAAGAGTTTATACGTGACCGCTCTTCATTGAGCTGGAATATACTCATGCCAGTTTTAATTGTTGCTGGTTTCTCTTTTGCTTTTACAGGAGAAATCGGTAAACAGTTTAAAGTTGGGGTAATCAATAAAACAGCAGCCACAGAACAAGCTAAACAATTTCTTAAATTAAAACATATAGAGTTTTATTCGGTTGATTCTGTTGAAAATGAAATTGCTCGTTCAATCAAAAAGGTTCAACGCCATCAGGTTGACATGTTGTTTGATGCTGAAAAACAGCAATACTGGATAAATACAGAATCACCGGGTGGATATTTAGTTGAAAAAATATTACTAGGCACAAAGCAGCTAGATTATAAACACCACGAATTCGAAAAACAAACCGTCAGTGGGAAACAAATACGATATATTGATTGGGTAATCCCGGGCATTTTATCAATGAATATGATGTTTAGTGCATTGTTTGGTGTGGGTTTTGTTATTGTCCGTTACCGTAAAAATGGAATGCTTAAGCGTCTTAAAGCAACACCCATTACTGCTTTTGAATATTTATCCGCACAAGTGGTATCACGTATTATATTAATTATGCTTGTGACAGCCTTTGTATTTTACGGAACACATTTTTTTGTTGGTTTTGTTATGAATGGTTCACATCTGGCTTTATTTTTAGTATTCGCACTTGGTGCATTAAGTATGATAAGTCTCGGATTGATTATTGCTGCGCGTATAACCAGTGAAGAAACTGCCGGTGGTTTGCTAAATTTATTTAGTTGGCCGATGATGTTTTTTTCTGGAGTATGGTTTTCACTTGAAGGTGCCGCGCCAATCATGCAATCAATTGCGGAAATATTTCCTCTTACTCATGTTACCGCAGCTGCTCGTGCCATTATGATTGATGGCGCTGATTTGATTGATATCAGTTATCACTTAATAGTTTTAACGGTTCAAAGTGTTGTCTTTTTATTATTTGGTGCCTGGTTCTTTAAGTGGGATTAACTGGAAATTGACAGACTGATTTTGCCGCTGACGGCTGACATGAAGAATCAAATATTTTTTTTCAAACAGCTAAAAAAAAGCCCCGAGTTCGGGGCTTTTTTATGTTTATATAAAGGTTATTTATTTAATCTCAATTTTCGCTTTGCTGCGTAATTTAACAACATACTCTTGCAAACGTTTGTTTTGAATCAAAGGTTTGATTTGGTTTTTTACATCTGCAAATTTTGGTAACTCACGTTTGCGTGAATCTTCTAATTTAATGATGTGAAAACCAAAACGTGTTTTAACCGGCTTTTGGCTATGTGTACCTTTTTTTAGTTTTGCTGCCGCTTTAGAAAAGGCCGGGACCATTTGTGCTGCAGAGAACCACCCAAGGTCACCACCATTTTTTCCTGATGGACCCGTTGATTCTTTTTTAGCGAGTTCTTCAAAGTTTGCACCGTCATTCAGTTTTTTGATGAGTTTTTTTGCAGTCTCTTCATCTTTAACCAGGATGTGACGTGCTTTATATTCTTTTGGATCTGCACTGCCGATTTGTTTGTCATAAACTTCTTTTAATTCTTTATCACTCACAGGTTGAGCGGCAGGCGAACGTGAAATGAGCGTTTGAATTAATATGTTAGCTTTTTGCTGTTCAAGTTGCTTTAAAACTTTTTTATCTTTATGTAACTTTAATCTTTTAGCTTCTTGCAATAGAATTTCACGATTAATTAGTTCATCTAAAATAACCTGGCGGCTAACAGGTGCGGTTTGTTTGCCTTTTGGATTTTGTGCCTGACGTTGTTTTAAATGTGCCTGGTATTGCTTTTGTGTGATATTTTTACCGTTTACTGCTGCAACCGTATTTTTTCCTAAGGCAAAGGCTGAGTTAGATAATAATGCTGCGAGTAAAATGCTCGCCGCACTTAATGTGATTCTGTTCATGTTATTTTCCTTAATGATTTTATTGAATTAGGGTAATACTTTTTTAAAGGGTTTAACGATAACCGTGTCATAAACACCTGCTTTTACATAGGGGTCTTTATCCGCCCATGTTTGTGCTGCTTCTAATGACTCGAATTCTGCCACAATTAAGGAGCCAGTAAAACCCGCCGGGCCGGGCTCATTATTATCTATAGCAGGGTGTGGGCCGGCTAAAATCAGGCGGCCTTGTTCTTTTAATGCATGCAAACGTTCAATGTGCTCTGGTCGAACGGATACTCTTTTATCAAGACTATTTTCTACATCTTTTGAAATGATAGCGTATAACATTTTATTCTGATGACTCATTTTTTGCTTCTGGTTTATCTTCAGGCAGATGTTTTGCCAGAAATACGGCTTGTAATATGACAAATAAAACGGTCAGGCCTAACATTCCATAGGTTTTAAAGTCTACCCAGGTTGTGAGGTCGTAATTAAATGCGACATACAAGTTTGCAAAGCCCATCGAGGTAAAGAAGACAACCCAGGCAAAGTTTAGTTTACTCCATACGGCTTCAGGCAGTTCAACGGCATGCGCCATCATTCTTTTTACAAATGGTTTTTCACCAATGAACTGACTGCCAAAGAAAGCGATGGCAAACATCCAGTTTACTGCGGTTGGTTTCCATTTTATAAAAACAGGATCTTTTAATATTAAAGTTGCACCTCCTAGTACTGTAATAAGTACCAGGGTAATGATATGTATTTTTTCAACACGCTTATTTTTAAGCCAAAAGAGAAAGACTTGCATTATGGTGGCGATAATTGCAACCGCTGTTGCCGCAAGTACACCTTCCTGGGGATCGTCATAAAATTTAAAGGTAATAAAAAATAATGCAATAGGGAAAAAATCAAATAAAAACTTCATAGCTTAAAATCACTTCTCTGTATATTAATTAATGTAATGTTGGTTTGTTAGTTAATTGATAAAACTGTTCCATCAGGTGTTTCACATGTTGCGGATAGTCAATTAACTCCATTTGTTTCATGCCGTCGGCAAAAAAACTGGCTGCGTCATCGGGTAAGCGTTGCAGCAGTTGTTCGAATACCGAGTTCATTATGTCCACATTATGTGTTCGGGTGGCGATTATACCGTGATTTAGGTTTAATATTCGCCAAGGACGTCCGGGTTCTGACTTATCAACGTCTGCTTTTATCATTTCATGCGCGGAATTGGTTATTTTTTCAGCAATTTTGTGTAATTTTATCAACGTTGAATGTTTATTTGTCTGGTTCGCTAGCTGAGACAGTGCATTCACAATGTTTTCGAGTTGCTGCAAAATACCATGATGATCGTGAACCCATATGGCTAAGCTTAGAATAGACATCTGAATGTTGCTTTTATTTTCGAATTTTACCGCATCAAACCACAGTTCCAGGTCAGCAAGGAGTTGCAGACCATAATCACCGAGTTCCGAAATATTGTCAAAATCACTTCCTTCAGATTTAAGTAGTTCCGGCTCTATTTCAAGTTTTTCACTTATATCAAAAAATTGTGTCAATGCCTTGTGTAGTTGCAATAGTGGAATGAAATTCTCTGTTCCTTTATGAATTGGTTGTTGCTCGATGGTTTGAAGCAAATCGAGAGAATATTTTTTAATTTCAGAAAGAGGAAATATATCGCCAGTCAATGGCATAGCATTACAACCTTTAAATTTTGTTTATCTGATTTTATGACAGCATAAGTGGAAAATTGTTTCAACTCGAATAATTAAATTTAGCATCTATACGTAATTTCAATACAGCCTCCTTTTAATCGGGTAGACTGCCGCAGCATATGAATTTACATTGTGATTTACATAGTCATTCCACTATTTCTGATGGCACTTTGAGTCCAACAGAACTGATTTTGCGTGCTCATGAGAAAGGGGTCGAGGTATTTGCTTTAACCGATCATGATGCAACTGAAGGTTTAAATGAAGCTGCCCTGGCTGCTAATAAAGTAGGGTTGCATTTTATCCCTGGCATTGAGCTTTCAGTCACATGGAGTCATCAAACAATTCATATTATCGGACTTGGAATTGACCCTGATGATGAAGATTTAAATAAAGGTTTAAAAGAATTACGTGATTTTCGTGGCCGTCGTGGTGAGGAGATTGCTCATAAGTTAGAAAAAGCAGGTTTAGAAAAACCCCTTGAAGGTGCTAAAAAATTTGCTAATGGTGAAATTTTAAGTCGTACCCATTTTGCTCGTTATTTGGTTGAGCAGGGTAAGGCAAAAGATGTTCGTCAGGTTTTTAAACGATTTTTAGTTAGAGGTAAACCGGGTTATGTTGCGGGTAAGTGGGCAAGTTTAGAGGATGCCTTGTGCTGGATACACGGTGCAGGGGGGATTGCGGTAATTGCCCATCCAGCAAGGTATAAAATTTCTGCGACTCGTTTACGTCAGTTAATTACTGAATTTAAAGAATGGGGTGGACTGGGTTTTGAGGCAATATCAGGTAGCCATAGCCCTGATGAAGAACTTCGTATGTCACTACTTGCAAATCAGTTTGAACTCTTTGTTTCCAAGGGTTCTGATTTTCATTGTCCGGAAAATATCTACCGTGAACTGGGTTATCTGCAAGATATTCCTTCAGGCAGTATTCCACTTTGGCATAGTGATGCCTGGAAAGAGAAAATAGGCGTAAATAAAACAGGGGAGTTGGAATGAGTCAGTTTTTCCAAATTCATCCAGAAAATCCCCAACATCGCCTGATACACCAGGCAGTTGAGATGTTACGTGAAGGTGCTGTGATAGTTTATCCTACTGACTCTGCTTATGCCCTGGGTTGTCATATTGGCGATAAAAAAGCACTGGATCGAATTCGTGCAATACGTCAGGTTGATAATAAACATAATTTTACCTTGATGTGCCGTGATTTGTCAGAAATTAGTAGCTATGCAAATCTTAGCAATAATGCGTTATATCGAACGTTAAATTCTCATACACCGGGAGCTTATACCTTTATTCTGAAAGCCACTTCAGAAGTGCCACGACGTTTGATGCATCCAAAACGGCGTACAATAGGGATTAGGATACCAGCGAACCCCATTGCGCATATGCTGCTTGAAGAGCACCGTGAACCCATTATGAGCACTACCCTCATTATGCCGGGGGATGATATGCCACTTACTGATCCCTATGACATTCGAGATATATTAGAACATCAGGTAGATTTAGTGATTGATGGTGGTTATTGTGGACTTGAGCCAACAACAGTCGTTGATATGACTGGAGATGTACCTGAAGTCGTACGTAAAGGTGAAGGTGACGCATCGCATTTTGAATAGCTAGAAATTACTTTAAGTAGTGGAAAAGGCCTTTTTATGGTTTGTCAGAATCAGGTATAATCCACCTATAATGCAAATAATAAAAATAATATCCTCAATTACTGGTGACATGATTTTTTGAATCTATGTATCTGATCCAGCGAAAATACTAAATCCCGGAACTCTCAGGAGAAAAGATTGAATTCCTTAACGAATCAACAGCAACGTGTGTTGTCTGGCATGCGTCCAACTGGCGCGTTGCACCTAGGTCATTACCATGGTGTTTTAAAGAACTGGATTAAACTTCAGCATGAGTTCGAGTGTTATTTTTTTGTTGCTGACTGGCACGCGTTGACGACTCATTATGAAGAATCTCATATCATTCAGGAGAGTGTATGGGACATGGTTGTTGACTGGTTGGCGGTGGGTGTTAACCCGGGTTCTGCAACAATGTTTATTCAGTCAAAAGTTCCTGAGCATGCAGAATTACACGTTTTACTCTCAATGATGACACCACTTTCATGGCTTGAACGTGTTCCCAGCTATAAAGATCAGCAGTTAAAGTTAAAAGAGCGTGATCTTGGTACTTATGGCTTTTTGGGTTACCCGTTGCTTCAAAGTGCGGATATTTTGATGTACAAAGCTGGATTAGTTCCTGTCGGTGAAGATCAGGTTGCCCATGTTGAACTCACGCGTGAAGTAGCAAGACGTTTTAATCATATTTACGGCCGTGAAGCGGGCTTTGAGGAAAAAGCAGAAGCTGCAGTTAAGAAAATGGGCAAGAAAAATAGCAAATTATACAATGAGTTGCGTAAGAGTTTTCAGGAAAAGGGTGATACAGAAGCTTTGGAGAAAGCTAAAGCTTTATTAGACACCCAGCAAAATATTACGCTTGGCGATAAAGAACGTTTGTTTGGATATTTGGAAGGCGGTGGCCGTATTATTTTACCAGAGCCGGAATCTCTTTTGACCCCGGCATCTAAAATGCCTGGTTTGGATGGTCAAAAAATGTCCAAATCATACGGTAATACGATTGCATTACGTGAAGATCTGGACGTTGTTGAAAAGAAATTACGTACCATGCCAACTGATCCTGCGCGAGTGCGCAAAACGGATCCGGGTGATCCAGAAAAATGTCCTGTCTGGAATTTGCATCAGGTATACTCAGATGAAGAAACCAAAGCCTGGGTAGCAGAAGGTTGCCATACAGCGGCTATTGGCTGTCTTGAATGTAAAGGCCCGATTATTGATGCGGTAAAAGCTGAGTTAGCTCCGATTCATGAGCGAGCAAAAGAATTTGAAGCCGATCATGATCTGGTTCGAAATATCATTAATGAAGGTTGTGATCGAGCGCGCGATGTTGCGAAACAAACGATAAGTGAAGTTCGCCAGGTCATGGGGCTTGAATATAGTTAGGAACAATATAGTTAGAGCGAGATAAAGTGGAAACTGAAAACGGAAATCCTGAACAACAAGAAATGCCTTTCGCTGTAGTGCAAGGTAATCCTCTTACTGTTGTTCCAAAAGATCTTTATATCCCGCCGGATGCACTTGAGATTTTTCTGGATGAGTCATTTGAAGGTCCGTTAGATTTATTGCTATATCTTATTAAACGCCAGAATCTTGATATTCTTGATATTCCTGTTGCCGATATCACGCTGCAATATATGGAATACATTGAACTAATGAAAGATATGCGGTGGGACCTTGCTGCAGAATATCTTTTAATGGCGGCAATGCTGGCTGAAATTAAATCACGTATGTTATTGCCTCGTCCAAAATCTGATGAGGATGAAGAGGGCGATCCACGTGCTGAATTAGTTCGACGTTTACAAGAGTATGAACGATTTAAAAAAGCTGCAGAAGATATAGATTATTTACCGCGGCTGCAACGAGATATACATGTTGCAGAAGTAAAAGGGCCGGATCTTAAAATCGTGCGAACTCCGCCAGAAGTTGACTTGAAAGAAGTACTGTCCGCATTTAAAGATATTATGAAACGGGCAACACTTTATGAGCATCATCAAATTGCAATGGAGCCATTATCTGTTCGTGAACGGATGTCACTGGTTTTAGAAAAATTGAATGCCGATACCTTTACTGACTTTGGTGAGTTATTCACTATTGAAGAAGGTAAGAGCGGGGTTGTTGTAAGTCTTTTGGCTATATTGGAACTCATTAAACAGTCTTTGATTGAGATAGTGCAAACTGAATTGTATGGTCGAATTCATGTTAAAGCATTAGTCGCAGTTAATACATAATTTAAAGTCAGGATATATTTTACATGAGTGAATCTACATCATCAGAAAATTCAAATGATGCAAATGAAAATCAGGAAAAGGTTAGAAAAATTATTATTAATTCTGATCTTTCTGAAAAAGAGTTAATGCGCATTCTTGAAGCGGCACTATTTTCTGCAGGACAAACATTAAAAATAGATCGGTTAATGGATTTATTTCCAGATGATAAACATCCTGGTAAAGATGCTATTCGTGATGCATTAACAACGTTGCAAGAACAATATTTAGAGCATACATCACTGGAACTAAAAGAGGTGAGCAGTGGATTTCGTTTTCAGGTCAGAGATGATTACTCAAGCTGGGTCGCTAAATTGTTTGAAGAGCGACCTGCACGTTACTCAAGAGCGACGTTAGAAACCCTGGCTTTAATAGCTTATCGTCAACCAATAACACGTGCTGAAATTGAAGAAGTTCGTGGTGTTGGTGTAAGTTCGCAAATCATTAAAACTATGATTGAGCGTGACTGGATTCGGGTTATTGGTCATCGTGATGTGCCGGGGAAACCCGCACTATATTCGACGACTAAAGGTTTTCTTGATTATTTTAACCTTAAAAGTCTGACAGAGTTACCTGCATTGGCAGATTTACGTGATATTGATGCAATTAATGCAGAGTTAGATCTTCAAGTACCGACAGTACCTTCTATACCAACTGCCAATAGTGAGGAAGATGATGATAGTGTAGATACACTGTCAGATGATGTTTCGCTTCAAAAAGAAGAGACCGAAACACCTGAAGTTATTCATTAGTCAAAGCAATAGATAATTTAATTACGCAGGTTAATTAAACTTTGCGTTCTTAGCACTATAGAACCGCTGTACGTTTCGTTCAGTATTACCTTAACCTGTTCCACACGTTCTGGCATCGTCTTAGCGACCTTTGCGTTAATTTCTCAATCATTACAAAGAATACAGTAAATCATATGGATGAAAAACTTCAAAAAGTATTAGCGCGTGCCGGCATAGGTTCTCGTCGAGAGATGGAACGCTGGATTGAACAAGGCCGTGTAAAAGTTAATGATCAAGTTGCAACTATTGGTGATCGAGTATCAGATAAAGACAACATTAAAGTTGACAATAAATTTATTGCCCAACGCCGAACACAAGTTCAACAACGTGTTATTGCTTATCATAAACCGGTCGGTGAAGTTTGTAGCCGTGATGATCCTGAAGGTCGAACTACTATATTTAATAATCTGCCTAAACTTAAGTCAGGTCGCTGGATTAGTGTTGGTCGCCTGGATTTAAATACCAGTGGTTTACTATTACTGACTACAGATGGTGAATTAGCAAATAAATTAATGCATCCTTCAAATGAAATTGAACGTGAATATGCTGTACGCATTTTAGGTGAAGTTTCACCTGAAATAATTAAAGAGCTTACAAAAAATGTTCCACTTGAAGATGGCGATGCTCATTTTACTGAGGTTAAAGCCGCGGGTGGGCAAGGTGCTAATCATTGGTATCATGTTATTTTAAAAGAAGGACGTAATCGGGAAGTACGTCGTTTATGGGAGTATTTTGGTTTTGCTGTTAGCCGTCTGATGCGTATTCGTTATGGCGATATAACATTAAAACGTAGTGTGCGCCCGTCTAAAAGTGAAGATCTCACTGATCAAGAGATGATAATTCTCTATCAATCTGTAGGGCTGAAATACGTGGTAGAAGACATACAGAAGAAAGATAAAAGGCGTTTTAAAGCAAACAAGACAGATAAAATGTCAAATCGTACTGTATACAAAGGCAAGTCTTCAGGTAATCGGCGATAACGGTTCTTATCCTGTTTCTTTCATTTGATGTTTTGATCGTACTGCATAGGGTTTTAGCTGATTCGGTAATTTAATATGCTCAGCGACCATAACAACAATTTTATGTGTGTCTCCCAGCGCAATGTTGATTAAATCCTCTACAGTATCTTCATCATCAAGAATTTCAGTATAGTTACGCAATATATAAATGCCAAAATACCGGCTTGCTTCAATGTGCTCCATTAAATCTTCAGGTGTTTTTGTCTTTGGAATACCTATATGAGAAGCACCTAGTCGATGCATTGGCTGCTCAGGTTGTGCAAGGTAATAAGGTTTTGTACTAAAACGACTGAGTTCCAGTAATAAATCACAAACGCGATCAACTTCATAACTTTCCATAGTTATTATACGGTGACCACTTTCCAACATTTTTTCTAATTGATTTAAATATTCCATGACTTTGTTTATAGTTGAGTTGCAATGTCAGATATTATAGCACTCAGGCTGTAGCTAGCAGCCTGAATATGTGAATTAGTTCATATATTGAGATATAACCAGGTTTAGGCGTTTACTGCAGTTACCTCGTGAGTGTCTTCTGAGCTTGCAACACGGTTGCGTCCTGCATTTTTTGCTGAATATAAGGCTTTATCTGCTCGTTCTATTATTGTTTTTGCTGTTTCTCGTAATGTTAAGCTTGCTGTACCAACACTAATAGTGACAGGGACAGAGCCTTGGCGATTATTGAAGGCATGTTTTTCAATAACATTGCGCAAGCGTTCAGCAGCCAGAGCAGCACCAGCAGAATTTACTCCAGGTAAAAGAACAACAAATTCTTCTCCTCCAAAACGAAATAACATATCAGTACTTCGTAAAGCATGATTACAACAGTCAACACATTCACGTAACACATCATCACCTGTTGAATGGCCATAGTTATCGTTTATCAGTTTAAAGTGATCAAGATCAAAGATGATCAATGAGAGTGCTGATTGATGTCTGTGAGCCAGCTCAACTTCGCGTTCAAGAGTTTCATTCATTGCAGCCCGGTTATGAGCACCCGTTAATGTGTCAATTTTTGCTGCCTGTAATGCTCTTTGATACCAGACAGCATTGCGTAGCGGAAATATTAATTGTCCCATCAGGTTTTCGAGATGTTCCATTTCTTGTTCAGTAAAGCGCCGTCTACGGGTAAATACCAATTCACCAAGGAACTCACCGGCAAGACGTAACCGGTAGGAACAACGATGCCGCTGTGTTTTACCATACTTAAGATTGAGTTTTTGTTCTTCAAAACTAAAATGAGCGGCATCAAAATTAACAATTTGCTGTGCTGCCTGGAGGAAATAGTTTAAAACACTGTCAATTTCCAATGATGTCTGCAATAAACCAGCTAATTTAAGCGTTTGCTGTAATTCTGCCGGTGCGATACCAAGTTGCTCACGAGCTACTGTTGGGTTTATGTATTGGTCAATGTTATCCATAGTGACTCCGCTATACCTCAAAATGTTAGTTAAGTGCGGTCACGATAAATAATGCGAAATATGTGCCAGATTCATAATTACTATATATTATAATAAAATCAGTAAGTTGCAGGCTGTTTTTATTCTTTCTCGTTAATCTCGTCAAATTAATGACGTTTGAGCAAGATAATTATTGATGTTTTCCCCTGTTTTTGTACAAACTCATGATAATTAGAGATATATAACAAATAACTAGGCTAATATTAGCTTTAGGAGATAAAGAGTCATGTTGCCACAAATCCGTATTTCACATTATTTGAAGTTCGTTATTTTATTGTTGTGTATTTCTGTTATTTACTCCTTCGTGTCTATTCAGGTTCGGGCAGCAGAACCGCCAGCAAAACAGACTGATGCACTTCAGTCCGACATGGTAAATCCCGGTTATCATGACAAGCCGATATGGTTTAAAGAGTCATTTCTTGATTTGCGGGAAGATGTTCAGGAAGCTACTGAAAACAAAAAACGTGTGTTACTTTATTTTTATCAGGATGGTTGCCCGTATTGTGCAAAGTTATTGCAGGATAATTTAGGACAAAAAAAACTTGCAGATAAAACCCGAAAACACTTTGATGTGATTGCGATTAATATGTGGGGTGATAAGGAAGTAACTGATTTAAAAGGTCAGCTAACAACGGAAAAAAAATTTACGGAACAAATGAAAGTAATGTATACCCCCACACTTGTATTTTTGACTGAAAAAGGGCGGGTCGCATTACGTGTTAATGGTTATTATGCTCCAAATAAATATGAAACTGCTTTGGACTATGTTCGGGGACATAATGAACGAAAAATTTCATTTCGTGATTATGCACGTAAGTATCTGAAAACGGCTTCTTCAGGGAAATTACATCAGCAACCTTTTATTTTAAAACCACCTTATAATCTAAAAAAACTTTTAACTTCATACAAACCATTACTGGTTTTGTTTGAACAAAAAAGATGCCGTAGTTGTGATGAATTACATAATGATATTTTTAAGCGAAAAGAGACGCTAAAACAAATTAAGCGATTTAATGTTGTACGCCTGGATATGTGGAGTAAAGATAAGTTAATTGATTCGCAAGGGAAAACAGTGACTGCAAAATCTTTTGCAAGAAAACTTAACATTATCTATTCACCGAGCTTTGTATTTTTTGATAAATCAGGGAAAGATATATTCCGTATAGATGCTTATTTAAAATCATTTCATACCCAGTCAGTTATGGATTACATATCCTCGGCTGCATATAAAAAGCAACCTAATTTCCAACGTTATATAAGTGATAGGGCAGATAAACTCGAAGCGCAGGGCATGCATATTGATTTAATGAAGTGAATGTATTTATTATTCATCAGTAGCGGAGTTACTTTGGTTCTTGCCTTATATTGTTTAAGTCCCGGGAAGACTAACAAAGGACACTATGAGATATAAAATAAGTATAATTCCAGTATCTTTAAGTGGTTTTATAGGAATAAGTTAGAATGGCTGTAGCGGTAAATAAAACAGGCTTTTTATTTAAAAAAATTTGGCCACGTAAGTTAGGTACTCAACTTGCTATATATGTTTCATTTCTTCTTGCTTTATCAATGGCCGGATTTTCCTGGCATACTACACAGGAACAAGTTGAAACAATAACATCAAATATGCGACTTCAGGCTGAGGTGCTTGCTAATAATATTTCTGCAGTTAGCGCGGTTCATTTACTCTCTCACAATTATAACGCCATAGAGCAATTATTGTTACGTACAATTGAATTCCCCGGGGTATACAAAATCCAGTTAAGTGATGAAAAGGGTAAGTTGCTGGGAGATATTTCACGTATAGAAGGTAAAGAACCAGAAGTGAAATATGGGCAACCTGAGTTGATTTTGCCAACAAGCAATGATGCATCAGTAGTGATTAATAAAAGATTTATGGTGGTTTGGCAGCCAATTATTTTGGGTGAATTAATCGGTTGGGTAAAGATTACTTATAGTCGTGAAGCGATAATTGAACGCCAGGAGCATATAATTCAAAAACTTCTTTTGGAAGGTGCTGGTATTATCATTTTAGCAGTCATCCTGTTATTAATTTATTTACGCAGGTCAACGAGTACTATAGAGCGCTATACAAATTTTGCAGATGATTTGAACATAGCAAAAGGAGGGCAGGTATTGGTTAGTAAATCCTCTGTTGAATTAGAACATCTAGGAGTCGCTCTCAATAGTACATCCTCAAATCTATATGAACAAGGCCTGAGAATAACAACAACAATGACAGAGATGGAACGCCTGGCCGCATTTCCGGAAATGAATCCTAATATAGTGCTGTCTATGAATATGAAAGGTGAGGTTCAGTATTTAAATCCGTATGGGGAAAGTTTGATTGATAAATTAGAAGTTTTACAATCTCATATGAGTATTTTATTGCCTGAAAATGTTAAACATATCATTCATAAATGTATTCATGATAATGAAACAGTTAAGGCTGTTGAGTCAGTATATAAAGATCGAACATTTCTTTGGACCTTCTCACCTGTGGTTAAGCAACAACTAGTACATGGTTATGCTCTTGAGATAACACAGCGAAAAGAAGCTCAGGAACAGGCGCGTTCAGCGCAGTTGGAAAAAATGGCAGCCGAAGCTGCAAATACTGCAAAAAGTACATTTCTCGCAAATATGAGCCATGAAATACGCACACCATTAACGGCTATTATAGGTTTTTCTGAATCATTGCTTGATACCTCTCAAAGTATGTCAGAACGTGTTGAATCTATTAATACTGTTATACGTAGTGGCAAACATTTAATGCAAATTATTAATGACATTTTAGATCTATCTAAAGTTGAAGCGGATAAATTAGATATTGAACAACTTAATGTTTCACCTTTTGAGTTGCTAAGTGACGTTCATTCTCTGATTTCTCTTATGGCTGAGAATAAAGGATTATTTTTTGATATTGAATATGATTTCCCTATGCCTGAAAAAATTGTTACTGATCCAGTACGTTTAAAACAGATTATTATAAATCTTTGTAACAACGCAGTTAAATTTACAGCAAAAGGCGGTGTCCACGTTAAAGTTTCATATAATAGTAATGACAGCTTGCTTACGATTAGTGTTGTTGATACAGGAATTGGTCTTAGCAAAAAACAAATGAATAAAATATTTGATCCGTTTACACAGGCAGATGCCTCAACTACACGACAATATGGCGGTACGGGCTTAGGTCTGCACTTATCAAAACAACTTGCGGCAAAACTTGGAGGGGATATTTATGTTGAAAGTACACTTGATCTTGGAAGTTGTTTTTGTGCAACAGTAACAACAGGGAATATTGCGAAGAATAAGTTGCTTTCCTCTATGCCGGAAATTAACCAGACTTCAACACAGTCTATTATAGATGGAGTAAATACAAAAATAAGCGGTAAGGTGTTATTAGCTGAAGATAATGTTGATAATCAAAGGCTAGTATCAATGTACCTGAAAAAACTAGGTGCAGATGTGATTATTGCGAATAATGGTAAGGAGGCGATAGAACACACTGCTAAATATGATTTTGATTTAATATTAATGGATATGCAAATGCCAGTTATGAATGGTATTGATGCAACGATACGATTACGAGAAATGGGTTATGAAAACCCCATTATCGCATTAACCGCCAACGCAATGAAAGAAGATGTTGCTGCTTGTTATAAAGCGGGTTGTGATGACTTTATTCAGAAACCTATTTCACAACAAAAATTTATGCATAGTATAGTTAAATTTTTAAAGCCTGTGGATGCAATTGTAGAATCCAGCCAACCACTTACTTCCTCTATTCTTGTTGAAGAGCCTGAAATGTTGGATCTCGTACAACGATTTGTCGCTAAGCTACCGCAGTATATTGAAAATATCAGGCAAAACGATGAAAATAATAATTGGGATGAACTTGGCCATCACATTCATGATCTAAAAGGTACAAGTGGCAACTATGGTTTTGATGAGTTGTATAAATTAATGCAGAATATTGAGTTTGAATTAACGAAAGAAAATTACGATGGTGTCCGCTCTATGATTAATACGCTTGAAAATTTATATCGAAGAATTCAGGCTGGATTATAAATGTCTGATTGGCTATGTTTGAGAATATAACTAAATAAATTTATCTGAAGCTTTTTCCACACGGATGTAAATTTACTTACATTCTTTTTTGTGCTGACTTCAACCAAAGTTTAATTGTTTTTTTCAGTATGTTTGGTTGAACAGGCTTGGCAATATAGTCATCCATACCGCTAGCCAGGCATTTTTCTTTATCTCCCGCCATAGCATTGGCTGTCACTGCAATTATTGGAATATGTGTGTCTGCGTTTTCTGATTTTCGATATTGTTTTGTTGCATCATAACCATTGAGAATGGGCATCTGACAATCCATTAATACAAGGCCGTAATTATTTTCAGCTATCATCTCTAAAAATACTTTTCCGTTTTCTGCAATATCAGTACTGTAACCAATATCATTCAGGAGAAGCGTTAACAATTCAGCATTAATCTCATTATCTTCGACAATAATAATCTTTTTATCAGACAGAGGACTTATCTCATCTATATCAGATGTTGTTTGATCGTGACTTTGAAGAGTTGGTTTTTCAATTTTTTTATTTAAATCCTGATTTTCTTTAGCCAGCAAGGGTAATAAAATGGTAAAGGTACTTCCCTTGTCTAAATGACTTTTCAGTGAAATTTTACCCCCCATTAGTTCAATTATTTTGTTAGACATTGCAAGTCCTAAGCCCGTGCCTCCGTATAAACGTGTTATTGAACCATCAACTTGATAAAATGGTGTAAATATTCGTTCAAATTCTACTTCATTAATACCAATGCCTGTGTCTTTTACACTAATTTTGAGGTAAGAAGAATGATTTAATTCATCCTTGTTTAAACTTTGCAACAGAGTTGCATTAACGCTTATCGAGCCATGTTCGGTAAATTTGATGGCGTTGTTTATCAGGCTAACAATAATTTGCCGCAGACGTTTAGGATCGGTCTGTATGGAATCTGGAATATTTTCATTAATGCGAATAGAAAGTTTCAGGTTTTTTTGCTCAGCACTCGGCATAAACATGTCGCAGATATCATGTAATGTATCTGCGACTGAAAATGAATGACGTTCAATTTTTATTTCTCCTGTTTCAAATGCTGAAAAATCAAGGATATCATTAATGGTTTCAAGCAGACGTTGTGCCCCTATATTTATTTTTTTGCAATATTCAGATTGTATTTCATTCAGTCCAGACATGTTCAACAAGCTTTCATAACCAGAAATTGCATGTAATGGTGTTCTTAGTTCATGACTGACTGTCGATAAAAATTCAGATTTTATATTTGATGCATCCAATGCAGCATCACGTGCAAGAACAAGTTCTTTATTGATGCTGTTTAGTTCTAACGTCCTTTCTTTTACTTTTTCTTCAAGTAGTTCATTTGAGTGCAATAAATTTTCTTTTGCTTGTTTTTCCAGTGTGATATCTCTTACTATGCCAATGAATAAATTATCACCATGTATATTGATATAATTAAGTTGTAATTCCATTGGGAACTCAGTGTTATCTTTGCGTTTTCCGGTCACTTTGCGAGCATTTTTATCTAATGGCTGAGGGAGCTTTGTTGTAATATATTTTTCAAATGCCTGAGTGTGTTGTTTATAAAAAGATTCAGGCATAAGGATTGTAACGTTTTTTCCTTTCACCTCATTAATTGTATAACCAAATAATTTTTGCGCTGCAACATTAAATGACTCTATAAGGCCTTTATTATTAATTGTAATAATACTGTCGCCGGCATTATCCATAATGGTGTTGATACGTTTGGTTGCAGCATCCAGCTCTTTATTTTTGTCAGCGAGTTGTTGAGTACGCTTTACAACACGAATTTCAAGATGTTCTTTTGCTTCCTTAATTTTTTGATTGGCTGAAGATAATCGTGTAAATACATCATCAAAAGAACGAGCTAAAACCCCTACTTCATCATTTCGCCAGTACATTTGTTGAGGTAAATGAATTGGAGAATCATGTGAAGTATTTACCACAGTATTAATCAAATTGAGAACGGGGTTTCTGATCCTTGAAACAATAATGTAGGTTCCCAGCATGATGACAACAAGCAAAATTACCAGTGCGCTTATAATATCTTTTGCCTGAGCGAAATAACTAAAATTTTCCTGATCAACATAATAGGCAATATGTGCATTTGCCAAATGTTTTTTGCCTATATATGCTTTATAAATAACTTCAGTAACTGATCTGTTTTTATAAGTAAGAGATCGAGTCATCTCAGTACTTGTCATTTTTGGAGGTGTGATTTTAGTAGCAACTAAACTTAAATCTGTACTGGATATTATTTGTCCATCTGGACGTGTGAGATAGGCATAAGCGCCATCATGATGAGAGGGGAGTGATGATTTAACAAAGCGTTCCAGTAACTCATAGTCCTCAGTTATAAGGGCATCTAAACTCCCTTCAGCTAAAGTATGCGCCATAGATTGGACATGTTGCAAACGAAAATCATCAAATTTTTTTTCTGCATTCTTTAATAAGCTTAAGCTTAATATTGTAAGTGTAGACATTAGCAATATAAATAATGCAGTAAGCATGCGAGAAAACAAACCAAATTTAATTGTATTTATGTTTGTTGTTGTTGGTAAATCCATTTTAAAATATATAATGTATTGTTAATACATTTTTGCCGTATTTATCAGATGTTTAGTGCGTTGTATTGTTTCATTGGAAGGTTTGATGAATGATTTTATTTTCATTCCACTCATATCAGCGAGGATTTTTTTGCCATCTTTGTCATTAGCCATTTCAAGTATGGCTTTAGTAATATTTTCCCTTATTTTAGTTCCAATTTCAGGTCGAATGCCAATCATATTTTCAGGATATTTTTCGGAATTAGCAATAATTTTAAGTTCACCTGTGTCCATTTTTTTGCTCATGAGTTTGTAATTAAGTCCACACATGGTGCCAGCACCCACATCACCTAACAGGACTTTATGGATAGAATTTGAAAGGTTTTTTGTGAATGTTTCTTTGATATCATTTTTTGTATTTATGCCTTGTTTGAATAATAAAGCGCGTGGAGCAAGGTAACCACCTGCACCTACCGGGCTGACAAATGCCACAGTTTTATTTTTTAAGTCATCTAAACTATTAATACCAGAATCCCCACGCACAAAAATCACGCTTTTACTCATGATATTTCCTTCTAAATTTTTCATTTGTGCCACCGCTAAAGCTTTTCCTTCTTTATTTAAGCGATAAAATACAAAAGAATTGGTATAGAACATATCAATGTGTTTGTTTGCGATTTTATTTTTAATTTTTTTAAAGCCGCGTGGAATTACAATTTCTATTTTATAAGCCGTTTTGTTTGATATGTAATCGACAAAAGGTTGCCACTGCTTGTAAATCCTGCTGGGTTGAGCAAGAGACATAATACCAAAACGAATGGGCTCAGCTGCGTATAGAATACTGTTTGTTGTCAATAAAAACAGACTGATAAGAAGACAGTAATTCATACTGTTTGAAGGTTTATATTTTGAAATTATGCGCATACGGCATCCTCATATGAGATGTATCATAATTACTATATATAATGTCGACAGGGGGGATGATGACTTTATCTTGTAGTTTAAAGTATTACATTTCTTCACATTTACACAATAAATGTAATATTTTAACTTGTATATAAATTTAAACATAATAGCGGCACTAATAGTGTGCGTTTTAACTTGAAATTCTTGTAATGAAAAATTATAAAATTGGTTATCATATTAAATATAGATAACAGTGTGCCGATAAATGAAATATAAATTATTGATTTATGGTTAAATTTGAAGCGATGAATAATGAATAAAATTAAACTTGAAATTCAAAATATCAAAAAGGGTATGTATGTTAGTGAGCTCGATCTTCCATGGAGTGAAACGCCTTTTCTTTTTCAGGGGTTTCGAATCACGAATGATCGGGAGCTTGAAAAGCTAAAACAAATCTGTAAATTTATTTATATAGATGAAGAAAAAAGTACAGTTGATGTCGATCCAAATTTAATAGTTTTGTCGCCTGCTAGCCAAACTAAAAAATATAAAAATCCTGAGCCACTTTTTAATATTCAGATTAGAAATGAACCTTATAAGGAAAAATTTGAAAATGAATTTCCTGTAGCAAAAGCCGCTTATCATAACGCTTTTGAAAAAATGCATGTTGTGCTTAATGACATACGTATGGGTAAGGCGCTAAATGTTTTGTCAGTAAAATCGGCTGTGCAGAAAATGGCGAATAGTATATTACGTAATCCTGATGCATTAAAGTTGCTCTGTGTATTACAGGAGAGGGATGATAGTGCGACTACGCATGCTTTGCATGTTTGTATTTTAAGTTTGGCTTTTGGTCATTACCTTGGTTTAAAAAAAGACATGATTAATAAATTAGGTCTTGGTGGCTTATTACATGACATTGGGGAGACAAAGTTACCTGAAGGATTATTCTGGAAGTCCAGGCATTATAATAAAGAAGAAAAGATTGAAATTCAGAAGCATACTGAATATGGCGTTGAAATAATAAATAACACCCAGGGTTTAGATTCCGTTGTTCTGGAAATTGTTCGAGATCATCATGAACGTTTGAATTGTACAGGTTTCCCAAACCAGTTGTGTGGCAATGAAATTAGTTATAATGCGATGATGGTATCGATAGTGGATGTGTATGACAGTGTTACGATGGGATATGAAGGAAAAGATATTATTTCCTGTACTGATGCATTAAAAAGTATGTATGACTGGCGTGATGATTTATTTCAAGCGGAGCTGGTTGAACATTTTATTCAGTGTCTTGGTATATATCCGATTGGCAGTGTGGTAAGGCTCAATTCAAATGAAATAGGTGTTATTGTTACGTTTGATGAGTGTTCACGGCTTACCCCCCGGGTTATGTTATTACTGGATAAGGACCATAAATATTACTCTTTACCAAAAATGCTGGATTTATCAAAGTTTAAAGACAGTGATGATAAATATTTGTATGAAATCAAACGGGTAGTTAAACCTGAAGACTATGGTATTGATCTTAAACATCATATATTGGAAGAGCTGTACGTAAATCAGGCCATTAATCAATAAATTTTATCTGTTTAGATTACTGTTCAATATATTGAATTGTTGATGTGCCATAAACGTGTAACGGTGTTTCTTTTCCTCTGATTTTTTGTTTTCCTAAATCAATAAATTTTTCCTGAGTGATTATATTCAGATGTTTATACGTCTCTTCAGAAATGATAATACTGTATCCCAGTCGCTTTGACAGGCCGTCAAGACGACTGGCAATGTTTACAGTGTCGCCAATAAATGTGTATTCAAAACGATCCTGGGAACCTATTGTTCCGGCTGTTGCATATCCCATATGAATGCCAATACCGACATTAAATCGTTCACCATCAGGCAGACAAATTGCATGTGAATGCATAACTATATCCAATGCTGTTGCAACGGCATCATCAATTGTCGCTGATTCAGTATCAAGATGAAAAACGGCAAGAATTGCATCTCCCATAAATTTATTTACAATGCCATGATGTTCAGTAACGATATCGACAATTTTACCAAAGTAGCTATTAAGGAAAAATATAACATCTTCCGGTGTGTTTTTTTCTGCGTAAGATGTGAATTTACGTAAGTCACAAAAGAAAACGGCTATATGTTTTTTTTCCCCTTGCTCTAATAATGAAGAATCTGATTTCATCAGTTTATGCATGATGTCCGGGCTTACTATACTTTCAAGTGTTTGTCTGATTTTTTCTTTTTCTCGTAACTCATCTATGGCCAGGTTTGTTTTTTGTGCAATTACGCCAAATTCATCACGACTTAATACAGGAACATAACTATCCAACTCACCATCTTGAATATGTTGTAACGCTTCTATCTGAACATCAAAGAGATATTGCAAGTTAAGTGAGTAGGAATGTATTAATCGTAAGGTTAAACTAACAACAATTCCAAGAGTAAATAATGTTTCGATTAAATAAGCATTCTTCAGTACTTCATTAAAGTTATTATTTTCATTGCTTTGACCAACTATATTCAAACTCATGTATGAATAAGCAGATAAAGTATTAGCCACAATAACAACTAATAAGGTGGTGGTAAGGAATAAAGTTATTCGTCGTGAAACCGGAATTGTATTTTGAATGTTTGATTGATTGCGGTCGAGTTTTAAGAAACAAGAGTGCTCACGTTTTAAAGCAGAATCGATGCTGGCAAAATAACCCATAATTAAAACACCGGAAAAAAGTTTGCTGGCTATAATATAAGTATGCTTGTTTATTAATATTTCAATAATAAACAATGCGATACCTACAACTACATAGATACTAAACTCATATCCGAGTTGTCGTTTCGGTTGATCTAGCAAGGGTTGTTGATCGACTAAACGAAATTCTATTTGCTTTCGAAGAAGTGAAATTACGCCAAACAACAGAATAAGGGATATGACCGTTGTAGTAGTGGTGTTGGGTGAGTAAAAACTGTTTGTTCGGGCAGCAATAATCCCAATAACCATAATTGTAAGCAGGTAATATGCAATTGCTTGATTTTTTTGAAAATATTGATTCATGGCACAATATTTATCGGGTGAATGGATGATATATGAAGCTCTTAACTCTATATGTTGCAATTTGTTACGTTTTCATAGATTTATTCACTATTAAATGATTTAGAAGAATAATACCATTTTTTTTATGGGTTTATGATAATTATTTTATGTATTGCTTATACTAATTAAGAATATTGATTGAACCATCAAATGCTTTTAGTATTGATAAAGACTTTTTGCTGTCTTTAATCCTGTTGATATAGCAGGGATTCTCAATTCATTACTTTCGGCTCTAATTCCGCTGGGCCCGCTCAAATTATCTATTCACTTTGATAGATTTCCACTTAACCTCCTGAGCCGGTATACTGCGGGCTCAAATTTATGCGGATGTGGTGAAATTGGTATACACGGTAGATTTAGGTTCTGCTGCCGTAAGGCGTGAGAGTTCGAGTCTCTCCA
>VAPK010563491.1_pt1 | contig 32169 bp, 28 predicted proteins | sample 3395031 | NCBI WGS metagenome assembly VAPK01 (sample SAMN08290443, study PRJNA428436) | hydrothermal vent metagenome | isolation source: Deep-sea hydrothermal vent chimney 1 | place: Pacific Ocean: Juan De Fuca Ridge
CTCCCCCTCCCCCGGTTGATTTAAATGTCCGTCGTTTTCCGGGCATCCAGGACGCGGATCGGGTCTCCGCTGCGAATCATTCCCGGCCTGATGACCTTGGTAAAGATGCCTTCCCTGGGCATAATGCAGTCACCGACCTGCTGAAAGATTGCACAGCCCTTGTGGCATTTCTTGCCGATCTGGGTGACCTCAAGCTCGGTTTTGCCGGCCAGCAGCCGGGTGCCCACCGGCAGGTGAACCAAGTCGATGCCCTCGGTGGTGATGTTTTCCGCAAAGGCCCCGGGGGCGAGTTCAAGCCCTTTGGCCCGCATGACATCAATTGATTCCCGGGCCAGCAGGCTGATCTGCCGGTGCCAGTTGCCGGCATGGGCATCACCCTCAATGCCATGGCCAACCCGGAGCCGGACCTCGGCGACCGGTTCCTTGTTCACGCCTTTTTTGCTGCTGATATTCAGTGAAATAATCTTGCCCATGGTTGGATTCCCTTTATTTCATAAGATCGGTGCTCAGATAGCGCTCTCCGGTATCCGGCAGGATGACCACAATTCGTTTTTCCGCCTTGTGACGTTGCGCGCCGGTTTTGAGTTTGAGTGCCGCGGCCACGGCCGCACCAGACGAGATACCGCAGAGGAGGCCTTCCTGGCGGGCCAGCCGCCGTGCTGTTTGCAGGGCTTCATCGTCGGTGACCCGGACGACCTCGTCAACGATGCTGCGGTCGAGGACCGCCGGCACAAAACCGGCGCCGATACCCTGAATTTTGTGCGGTCCCGGCTGGCCGCCTGACAGGACCGGCGAGGCGGCCGGTTCGACGGCCACCACCTGCAGGTCCGGCAGCCGCTCCTTGAGCATCCGGCCGACCCCGGTAATGGTGCCGCCGGTACCCACGCCGGCCACAAAAATATCCAGCCGGCCGCCGGTCTGCTCCCAGATTTCGACTGCCGTTGTGGTCCGGTGGATTTCCGGATTGGCCGGATTGGTGAACTGGTTCGGCATCCACGCCCCCTCAATTTCGTCAAGCAGGAGTTGCGCCCGCTCAATGGCACCTTTCATGCCCAATGGTCCGGGCGTTAAAACAAGCTCGGCGCCGAGATGCAGCAGCAATTTGCGCCGCTCCAGGCTCATGGTTTCCGGCATGGTCAAAAGCAGCCGGTATCCCCGGCTGGCGCAGACAAAGGCCAGGCCGATACCGGTATTGCCGCTGGTCGGCTCAATAATGGTTGTCGAGCCGTCAATAAGGTTGTCCCGCTCGGCCGCGTCCACCATGGCCACTGCGACCCGGTCCTTGACACTGCCCAGCGGGTTGCCTGATTCCAACTTGGCGAGCAGTTCGATCCCTTGCCCCGCGCTTATCTTGTTCAGCCTTATGAGCGGGGTGTCGCCCACGGACAGCGTAATATCTTTTTTAAACGTTTCCATCCGCCTTTGCCTGTTTTTTGCCGAGATAAACCAGTTCCGGTTGTTTGAGAAGGACCTTGGTGTCCGGCCCCACACTTTCGGTCAGCCAGACGTTACCGCCGATAATGGACCGGGCGCCAATGACCGTGCTGCCGCCCAGAATAGTGGCGTTGGCATAAAGAATGACATCATCTTCAATGGTTGGGTGCCGCTTGGTGTCCCGAAGTTTTACTCCCGCGTTGCGCGGCAGGGACAGCGCTCCGAGAGTCACGCCCTGGTAGATCCGCACCCGGTTGCCGATCTCCGTCGTGGCCCCGACAACCACGCCGGCGCCATGGTCGATAAAAAAACTGTTGCCTATCCGGGCGCCCGGGTGGATATCAATGGACGTTATGCTGTAGGCGTATTCACTCATGATTCGCGGAATGATCGGCACCCCCAGATCAACCAGCCGATGAGCCAGCCGGTACACCAGGATGGCAAAAAAACCGGGGTAGCTGAAAATAACCTCGTCAGCGTTTGTTGCTGCAGGGTCACCGACCAAGGTGGCCTGGATATCCAGTTCGAGCAGATCCTTGATCTCGGGCAGGGCGTTGATACAGGCGGAGGCAGTCTGGTATGAGCGTTCGCCGCACTTTGAGCAGGCCTGGTGCTGCCGAAAGCAGTCATGCCGAATGGCCGAACTGATCTGCCGGGCCAGATTTTCATAAAAGGAGCTGAGTTTCTGCCCCAGGTAATATTCCAGGCTTTCCGGGCTGAGAATCATCTCCGTAAAGTAACCGGGAAACAGGATCTGCCGGGCCTGCATAACCAGAGCCTCAACTTCCTCCTTGGAAGGAATGGGGACCGGTTCATTGTGGCTCGACCATTTTCCGGAGGCAAAGCCTGCCGTCAGTTTACTGACTATGGGAGGAATCGTGCTGAAATGGCCTTGCGCCGGCCGCACATCGGTGTTGCACTCGGCGGCAACAATTTCCTCTTTTTCTCTAATCTTCAAACGTTTCATGTCGTAAGCGCCTCTTGTTCCGGCCGGTATTCATACCGACCGCTCCAGCATCATTATACCGTATGTGGCCCGGAGATTGATCAAATATTTTATAATATGGCCGTTTTCATCATGATGATGGCTGTTGATGGCCACTTCTTTGACCGGCTTGATGCCGGTCATCCTGAGGAACTGTTTGAAATCCTTGATGCTGATCACCCTGATGTTCGGGGTATCATACCATTCGTAGGGAAGCTGCCCTGTAACCGGCGCCTGCCCAGTACAGAGGATCTGGAGCCGGACCAGCCAGTGACCAAAGTTCGGAAAACTGACAATGACCCGTCTGCCGATGCGCAGCAGTTCCGGAATCAGCTCTTTCGGGTTCATAACCTGCTGCAGAGTCTGGCTCAGGACGACACAGTCAAAACGATGGTCCGGATAATCGAGGATTTCCTCGCTGAAATCACCTTGCAGAACAGTCAGGCCCCGCTCGATACAGCGTGTCACTTTCTCCTCGGACAGTTCGATACCGGTGCCGTTGACCTGTTTGTACTGCTTGAGCAGGAGGAGCAGGTCGCCGTGGCCGCAGCCAAGATCAAGCACCCGCGCCCCCGGTTCGATCCAGGAGGCGATGATCTGCAGGTCAAATCGTGTTTTATTGAGCTGTGTTGTTGCGCAATTCATGGTCTATTCGGTTCAGAAAACTGCTGATGATTGAGTCCAGCTGTTTGTTCGGCAGCAGGAAGGCGTCATGCCCCCACTGGGCGTCGATCTCACAGAAGCTGACATCGCAACCGTTTTTTTTCAGCGTGGACACCAGTGCCCTGGACTGGTAGGTCGGGTAGAGCCAGTCCGACGAGAAGGAAATGACCAGAAACCTGATGGCGGCCAGGCGGTCATCAAGCAGCTCGCCGCCGCGTTCCAGGTCAAAGTAATCGCTGGCCTTGGTAATATACAGGAGAGAGTTGGCATCAAAACGTTTAACGAATTTGGCCCCCTGGTAACGCAGATAACTTTCGACCTGAAAGTCCCCGGCAAAATCAAAAGACAGGGATGAGCGATTCTGCAGGCGCCGGCCGAACTTGTTGCGCATGGACTCGTCCGACAGGTAGGTGATATGACCGATCATGCGGGCGACAGCCAGCCCGTGCCGTGGTCCGGGACCGTTGTAGTAATTACCGCCCTGCCAGTCCGGGTCCGCCATGATGGCCTGCCGGGCCACCTCGTTAAAGGCGATGGCCTGGGCGGAATGGCGGGTTGTCGTGGCCAGGGGGATGGCGGAAACCACCATCTCCGGGTAATCCGTACACCAGCGCAGGACCTGCATGCCGCCCACCGAGCCGCCCAGCATGGACATGATCCTGGTGATGCCCAGGTGGTCGATCAGGTGTTTCTGCGCCCGGACCATGTCCCTGATGGTGACCATGGGGAAATCAAAGCCGTAGGGACTGCCGGTCTTGGGATTGATGGAGGAGGGGCCGGTCGACCCCATGCAGCTGCCCGGAATATTGGAGCAGATGACAAAATACCGGTTCGTATCAACAGGTTTTCCCGGACCGACCATGTTCTCCCACCAGCCCGGGCGGGGGTCGTCATCCCCGTAATTGCCGGCCACGTGTGAATCACCGGAACAGGCGTGCAGGATGACTACGGCATTGCTTTTATCCGCGTTGAGGCGGCCCATGGTTTCGTATGCCAGGGTAATCGGGCCGAGTCGGCCGCCGGAGTCCAGGGCCATCTCGTTCGGCGGTTCGGCAAAGGTGAAATATTGCTTTTTAACGCGGAGCGGGACGGAAGTGGTTTTGTCTTTGTCGGCGGTGTTTTTCATAATCAATTTATCGGGTTCAATCCGTACCTGGCCTGACGGAGATTGTTATCGCTGACACATCTCCGGTTGCGGATAAACATGCCGGCATTGTCTTGACGAATTGCCTGTCTGTAGATTGCCTTTCATCTGAATTTTCAGCAAGTGATTTTTTTTGTCGCTGCATACCATTGGATCCATGCCGCTGGATCCATGCCACTATGTAGTATGTCCATGAGCAAAAGAAAAGATTTTTAAATGGGCAGCGGCCTCTATTGCCGCCCGTGATTGATTTAACCTGAATCCGTGCGCGTTCGAGAACGGTGCAGATGCAAGGCGGCAACGATGTTGATTATCCTGTTGTTATATCAATGAGTTGTCAACGCAGCAGATGCGCCGTTACCTTGCGCCCCGCAGGGCGGCGCGGTGAAGACCGGGTAATACGTTCTTTTGGCAATAATGCGACAAATTCCGCATACTGCATGGGGCATCTCTCAAGTCGTCACGGATTCAGGTTTAAATCATCGTCCTGGAGTCTCTCTACGCCCGGGAACATGGTTCTCGTGTCGATTTGGCCGCGGCTCTCCTTGACGTTGGAAAAAAATCCGGGTATCAGTATGGAAATTTTGCATATAAGCGGAGGGGTGCCGGAGCGGTCGAACGGGACGGTCTCGAAAACCGTTGTGGGGGGAACCCCACCCAGGGTTCGAATCCCTGCTCCTCCGCCACTGAGAAGGAAAGGCCCCGGTTCTTTTTTTGTTTTTCTCCTGGATCCATATGGCCTGATCCTGGTGAAGGTGAATAATATGTCCCGGCTGATTCCAGCTTTCGCTTGCCTCAAGTTACAAAATATGCTCTATTTAACAATTTGAGTCATGAAATTCCGTAACCGTTATCCCGGGTCCATAACTTTCCCCTGCGTTGTCCATGTCCGAGAGAAGTCGCATAAATCCAACAACTTTTAATAATTATGGCTGGACCAGATGCGACCGCAGCCATAATGAACAATGAAAATATCCACAGACTCAGGGCCATGTCCGAGACGATTTTCATATAAAAAACGAGAAAGGTGTGACCATTGAAAACTAAAATTCTAGTCGCCAACCGGGGCGAGATCGCCATCCGCATCATCCGGGCCATCCAGGAGCTGAAATTCGAGGCTGTCGCCATCTACGAGACACCTGACCATGAATCCCGGCATATTCGTATCGCCAACGAGGCCGTGTGGATCGGTGATGGACCCCGTGCCGATTATCTGAACATTGACCGGGTGATCAAGGCGGCCAAACGTGTCGGTGCGACTGCTATTCATCCTGGCTATGGTTTCCTGGCAGAGAATCCGGCTTTTGCCAGGGCCTGCGAAGAGGCGGGCATCATCTTCATCGGGCCGCCCTCTGATGTTGTTGAAAAACTGGGCAACAAGGTGACGGCCCGCCGGATTATGGCCGAGGCCGGGATCCCCATGGTGCCGGGCACCAGCAATCTCCAGGCCGGCGACGCCGGCCTGGAAGAAGCCCGGGGCTTTGCCCGGCGCTACGGTTATCCGCTGATGCTCAAAGCGACCGCCGGCGGTGGCGGCCGGGGCATCCGCCGGATTGAAAATGAAACCGAGCTGCATGAGCAGTACTCCATAGCCCGGGCCGAGGCCCTGGCCGCCTTTAACGATGATTCCGTCTATATCGAACAAGTCGTTATCAATCCCAAACACGTCGAGGTCCAAATCCTGGCCGACGCTTCCGGCAAAACGGTGCACCTCGGGACGCGGGACTGCTCTATCCAGCGGCGCCACCAAAAACTGGTGGAGATTGCCCCGGCCTTTCACCTTGCCCCCGAACTGGCGGAAGAAATCTGCCGGACCGCGATCAAGGCCGGCAAAGCGGCCGATTATTTCAATGCCGGTACGGTTGAATTCCTGCTGGATAGCGACAACAACTATTACTTCATGGAAATCAACACCCGGCTGCAGGTTGAGCATACCGTCACTGAAATGATTACAGGGATTGATATTGTGCGGACCCAGATCAAACTGGCGCTTGGCAAAAAACTCCTTTTTAACCAGGATGACGTCAAACTTCGCGGTCATGCCATCGAGATGCGGATCAACGCCGAGGACCCGCAGAACAATTTTATGCCCGAGGGCGGTCAAACCCTCAGTATTTATCAATCACCCGGCGGCTATGGCGTCCGGCTGGACGGATTCTGTTACCAGGGGTTTACCGTTCCCGAAGTGTACGATTCCCTGCTGGTCAAGCTGACCGTATTCGGCTGGTCCTGGAACGAAACGGTTCAGCGGTTGAAACGGAGCCTGGACAGCTTTGTCATTGCCGGTCCCAAGACAACGATTCCCTTCTATAAAAACCTGGTGCAGGAGCCGGACTTCCAAAACGGCGAGTTTGATACTTCATACCTGGACACCCATCAGCATCTCTTTGAATACCGGGAACAAAAAAACGAAGTAAGCAAGCTGGCCCGCCTCATTGCCGAGATCCACTATAAAAAACAAAATACCTACGCGGCCTAGCGAAAAATTCTGCGCCGGACAGCGGAAGAAATAAAAAAACCGTTCGGGTGCGGCAGACCACAAGTCGCATCTTCAATGCCTTGAGGAAGACTATGACACGAATAACAACAGCGATGAATCCAACCCAGGTGCTCGATACCCTGCGCCGGGCGGACGGATATTTCATCACCAACACGGCCAGGGACATGTCCCAGTCGGACTATAAAAACAGGATCCTGCTCCATACCGACCTGCTGGCCGCGCCTTCGCGGGATGCGGCGGGTTATTTTTCCCTGGAGATCACCGGCGGCGCGTCAGTCCACGTAGATATCCTGCGCAAACAGGTCGATCCCTTCTTCAAGCTGGAACTGCTCCGCGAACGGATGCCCGACACCCTGTTTCAGACCCTATGCCGCGGCGTGAACCTCTTCGGTTACCGGCCCTATCCGCAAAATGTCATCCGCTTGACGGTCCGGGAGTTTGCCAAGTATGTGGACGTATGGCGGACGTTCGATTTCATGAACCATGTCCCCAACATGCAGGCCGTGTTTGAGGAGGTCGCTAAGGCCGGCAAGATCAACGAGCCCTCAATCTGTTTTTCCACCGGCCCGGAGCATACCGATCAATTCTATGTCACCAAGGTCAAGGAAATCATGGCCGTGACCGGGGACGAAATTATCCTCTGCATCAAAAACCATGGCGGCCTCGGCACCCCCAAGCGGATCGGCGACCTTGTCGATGCCATCAAACAGGCCTATCCCGAGCTGATCATCCATTATCACGGCCACAATACCGACGGCAATGATATCGGCAGGATTACGGCGGCCGTCCTGAACGGTGCCACCATAGTCGACGCCTCTGATCATGCCTTCAACGGTTTCTACGGCCCGCCGCCGATTCTGAGCGTCATCCAGACCCTCAAGGATTACGGCAAAACCGCCATCGACATCAACGAGGAGGCGGTCATTGAGACCTCGGAAGCCATCCGTGACCAGCGGCCGTACTATGAACAGTTCGAGGCGCAGATCAAGGGATTCCTGCCCACCGTCCAGATCCACAAACTCCCCGGCGGGGCCATGGGCAGCAGCCTGGAACAGGCCGCCAAGGGTGGTTTCTTGAACAGGATGCCGGATATCCTACACCATGAGTTGCCGCAGGTGCAGAAAGAACTCGGCAACTGGTGGAGTGTCACTCCCGGTTCGCAGATCCTGTGGACTACTGCGGTCGGCAACGTCCTGGACGGCGAACGTTACGGCAATCCATCCGGTGACCTGAAAAACCTGTTGCTGGGCAAATATGGTCCGTTCCCCTTCTATTCGCCGGCCGACTGGATATATGAAAAGGTCTTTGGCCCTGACTGGAAAGACATCCTGGCGAAAGAAGGAGGCATTCTGGAAATTGAGGACATGGATATCGACCAGGAACGGCGCACCCTGGCCGAACGGCTTGGGCGTGAACCGACGGAGCAGCAGTTGGTTACCTTCCTGCAACACCCGAATGACGCAGTGGAGTTTTTCAAGTTCGAGGAGAAATTCGGCAAATCGTATGTGCTGCCGCCGTCAATTTTTCTCCGTCGTGGCGGCTTTGCCATGGGCGAGACCCTGGTCTTTCAGGATTACACCGGCAAGGAGCACCTGATTGAAGTCGGCCCCAAACAGCGGGACAAAAAAGGCGAGACCACCATTTACCTCAATGTCGACCACCATCAGCAGAGTTTTATTTTTGAACCCGAACAGCAGACGGGAACGAACGTCAAGCCCAGCCTCTCCAAGGAGGAAATCGCAGATCTGGCCAAGGCCGGGGACATACGGGCGGGTTTTTCCGGAAATGTCTGTGAAATCAGTATCGAGGCCGATCAGGACGTGGCCGTGGGAGACCGGGTGGCCATCCTTGAGGCCATGAAAATGCAGACCCCGGTAGTCAGCGAGGTAGCGGGGAAGGTCACAACAATTTCTGCCAAAGTGGGCCAGGCCCTTCAGCCGGGTGACAAAATACTGAAAATCGACGCCGAAGAAGAATAAAACCTGGTTTTCCAGCACAGGGTGTGTGCCGGCGGACCAGGTCAACCGGTTTCATCCTGTTCCTTGCGGGCAGAAAACACCGGCCGGTTAAAGCCGCCCTTGGCAAACCAGGGCCGGGTTACATCAATCCCGGCAAGTTCCACGATCATCACCTCGATCACCAAGTATACCCTGGTGTCCTTGCGCACGCATCCGGTCAGGGTCTCACCGTGATGTCCCAGGGCCGCATGCAGGTGGATAAACGGTTCGTTCTCGCTCCAGAATACACTGCCGACGCCGATGACTTCCCGAACATTGTCGACATGTTGCCATATCGGCTCGGGCGGCATCACCGGCTCCTTGGGGCCGGTCACCACGCCGGCGTTTCTCAGGCCGCCGATGATCTGCAGCCAAGCGCAACGAATCCGCTCTTTTTTGACAATCCCGGTTATGCCCTCAAGCAAACCGTCACCGTCATCAAAACGGGCATAAAAAACCCTGCCCTGGGTTCCTGACTGATATTCCATAGCTCTTCTCTGTGTTTGCTTTACGCCCCTTTCGGGGCCGCTCAATGCTGGTAATCCACATCGCAGGTTAGCCAAAACGTTATTACTGTAACCTGAATGCGCCGTTCTCGAACGCTCACGGATTCAGGTAAAATAACTTGTGACGAAATAAACTTTACAATATTGCGTAGGATTTTTTGTCATAATCAAGGCGTACAAACGGGCGCAGAGTTGAACTATGTAACCGTTTGTGCAACGCAGAGGATGGCAAAAAAGACAAGCAGGATGTAAAGATTATTGAGGAACAAGTCCTAAGCATCATGGGCACCCCTGATGGCTTACTAATGCTGGTATCGAAGCCGTTCCTGAGCCGCACGTAAAAGCCGGAAGATTTCCCGGCTGTGTTTGCGGTTGCGGCTCCCGGCATAGAGCCAGGCAAGGCGGACCAGGGCCTTTTGGTCGACTCCGGGAAATTGCTCTCCCATCTGCCCGGCAATCAGGCTCGGCCAGTCCTCTTCCCAGTCCGTCTGCTGCTCTTTCGCGGCCTGTCGCTGCGCGATGGCCTCATTGAGAAGGGCATCGCGCAAATATTCTATCTCGTGGAATTCCTTTTTTTTCTGCAATGCCGGGCCCTGGCGCCGAGACAGGAAATTATACAGTTCTTCAAGGATTCCGTCCTGTTCATTCCGCAAAATTTTGGTTATGTATTTGAGTAACCGTTTGCCGGCCCCGCCTCGCAGAGACGACGCCTCCCGCAAAAGATTTCGAATCTCGTTATTGCCTGGAATCGTTTCCTGCACGGCGGCCGGAAGTCGCGACAGCGCCACAACAAGTTTTTCCAGCTGCTTGGCCCGGCGCTTTTGTTCCGATCTGCTCGGTTGCATTTCCATAGACAGTTCTCTTTCTTTATCCGCTGTTATTCAATCTGTCTGTTTTCTCGCCGGCAAAGAGCGACGTAACAACGCAACTCACTGCAAAAATGTATAATATCCGGACATGGCGCAGCAGACGAAAATTATTTTTTTGATCCATTTCGCGACAATCATTATTTTAATGATAAATTGTTGTCGTTACGTTAATGACAAGGCTCAGGCAGAAGCAAAGCCGAAATTCGTATAATACAAATTCATTACTGCTTGGCAACCCTTTTTCAATGGAGCTTCCCATGACACCAGCTAAAACCTTCACCATAACTCAGCCCACGCAGATTCACTTCGGCGTCGATATCATCAAGACTCTTCCCCTGGTCATTGAACAGCTTGGCTGCGCCAGGCCCATGGTGGTCATTGATCCCGGCCTGCAGGCGGCCGGTCTGGATCGGAACGTTACCGCGCCTCTCAAAGAAGCCGGGCTTGCCGTTACCCTCTATACCCGGGTCGATCCTGAACCAGGACTGCGGCTGGCCGACCGGGGGGCGGAGGTTGCCGGAGAAAATAAGTGCGACTGTGTCGTCGGCGTCGGCGGCGGTTCGGCTATGGATGTGGCCAAGGCCATAGCCATTCTTCTCACCAACGGCGGCAAGGCTGCCGACTACCTGGGACTGGGCAAAATCACCAAGCCCGGCGTACCCAAAATCATGGTGCCGACCTCGGCCGGCACCGGCTCCGAGGTCACCTTTACCGCCGTGTTCATCAATGAAGAAACCGGCTCCAAGGGCGGCATGAACGGTGATTACCTCTATCCGGACGTGGCCCTGCTCGACCCGGCCCTGACCCTCAGCCTGCCGCCGCATGTAACCGCGACAACCGGTATCGACGCCTTGACCCATGCCTTCGAAGCCTATACCTCGGTACAAGCCCATCCGGTTTCCGAGATGTATTCCCTGGAGGCCATTGAACTGATCGCCGCCAACATCAGGACCGCCTACGCCGATGGCAGAAATATGGCGGCCCGCGCCAATATGCTGCTGGCCAGCCTGCTTGGCGGCAAGGCGCTGGCCATGGCCGGGGTCGGGCTGGTCCATGCCATGGCCTATCCCCTGGGCGGTTTGTTCGGAGTCCCGCATGGTCTGGCCAATGCCGTGCTCCTGCCTTACGTCACCGAGTACAACCTGATCGGCAACCTGCGGAAGCATGCCGACCTGGCCGCCATTCTCGGCTATGAAACAGAGAACCTGCCGCTGCGGGAAGCGGCCGACCTGGCGGTCGACGGCCTGTATCAGCTTAATATGGATCTGGGCATTCCGGAAACCCTGGCGGAACTGGATATCCCGGCAGACAGCATCCCGGAAATGGCGGATATTGCCCTGACCGTCGCCAGGCCGGTGGAAAACAATCCCCGCCAGCCGTCGCGCGATGATATAATCGCCATTTATGAGAATGCCATGGAAGGATGAACGGCAACGCTACGGCCGGGAGGCAGAGGCGGGAATGAGATGCAATGCCGTGCTGCCCGGACTGCCCCAGCGGTCTACTTGTTCAAGAGAGAAACAACGTGATCCCAGATCCGCTCTGCGGTCTGTTCTTTGGACAAAAGCGGCAGGGTTGAACTGCCGCTTTTGTCAATGAGCGTGACTTGGTTGGTGTCCGCATCAAAGCCGGTCTCCCGGCTGCAGATATCGTTGACGACGATCAGGTCGAGATTTTTGTCGTGTAGTTTTCTTGCCCCCTCGCTCTCGTGATCATGGCTCTCGGCGGCAAAACCGACCAGGATCTGCCCCGGCCTGCGCTTGCGGCCCAGTTCCGCCAGGATATCCACATTGGCGACAAGATTGATGGTCTGCGGTCCGCTCGACTTCTTGATCTTCCGGGTCTCGCTCCGGGCCGGGCGAAAGTCTGCAACAGCGGCGGCCTTGATAATAATTGAGGCCCGATCGCGTAAGCGCATCACCTGTTCGTACATTTCCCGGGCGGTGTTTACGCGGAAGAGTTCGACCCCGGGCGGCGGTTCGAGGGCGACCGGGCCGGAAATCAGAGATACCTGCGCCCCCCGTCTTCGGGCGGTGCGGGCCAGGGCATAGCCCATCTTGCCCGAGGAGCGGTTACTGAGATAGCGGGCCGGGTCAAGGGGCTCCCTGGTCGGGCCGGCCGTAACCAGAATGTGCTGATTTTGCAGATCGTCCGGGGCAAAGCAGCTCAAGAGGGTTTCGCGGACGCCGTCCCATTCGGGCAGACGGCCCGGCCCCTCCGTACCGCAGGCCAGTGCGCCTGAATCCGGATCCACCACTATATACCCAAGTTCGCGCAGGCGGCGCAAGTTGTCCTGAGTGGCCGGATGGGTGAACATCCCGGAGTTCATGGCCGGGCAGACGACAACCGGTTTGCCGGCAGCCGCGAGCACGGTCGTTGTGAGAAGATCATCGGCCAGGCCATGGGCCAGGCGGGCAATGGTATGGGCCGTGGCCGGAGCAATCAACAGAGCCTCGGCGTCGGCCGCGAGCGTGATATGGGACATTACCTGCCGGGGATCGTCAGAGAAGATCTCCACATACACCGGCCGACCCGACAGGGCGGCAAAAGTCAGTTCGGAAACAAACCGGGTGGCAGCCCTGGTCATGACCACGGTAACCAGGGCCTCTTCCTTGACCAGGGACCGGACCCATTGCGCCGCTTTAAAGGCGGCAATGCCGCCGGTTACCCCGAAAATTATCTTGCGTCCCTGCACCGGCTCACTATTTGTCGACCGCCTCGCCGAAGGGGTTCAGCCCGGCGGCGGCGGTTCGGTCAATGGTGACGTAAAGGGTTACCTTGGTCTTGCCCAATATGCCGAACCGGCTGTTGGCAATAACAATCATGCAGGTCTTGTGCGGTTTGACAAAGGCAAGAAGAATATTTTTTGAAGTCGACTCACCGACCAGCTTCCACTTGTTATCATGCATGGAGCTGACCAGGTAGTCTTTCAGGGAAAGGACGCCGACCCGGCCTTCATAACACCAGATGCCGCCGTTAAACGAAGCGGTTTTAATGGTCATGGAGGCGTCGCGGTCCCAGGTTAATTCGGTCGGCAGCTCAATATCCTGCAAGCCGCCGGCAAAACCGGATATCTGCGGTAACGCCCCCTGCGCGCCGGCAAGGTCGGCCTTCTGGCTGCAACCGGCCAGGACAAACAAGCCGGCACAGAGCAGAAGCAGGGCAGCGAGGGTGTCTCTCGTCCAATTTTTCATTCCTGATTTCCTCCGATTTCTTTGAGAATAAAGTCAGCAAGCAGTTTGCGTTGAGACTGCTGATTTCGGTGCAGCGGATGCCCCAGGGCCATGACCGCCATGAGATCATACGTGTTTTCGAGTTGCAGTATGGCGTTGACCCGGTCCTTGTTCTGCAGAATCTGGCCCAGCCAGACGGCGCCCAGCCCAAGCTCTGCCGCGGCCAGCAGCATGTTCTGGATACAGGCCCCGGCAGACTGATGATCCTTGACTTCATTATACATGACCCTGGTGTCCAGGTAAACGACAATAAGGGCGGGCGCGGCCAGGATGATGGGTGCGGAACTCGTCTGCCTGGCCAGTTGCTCCCGGATCTCCCGGTCGCGGACAAGAACGAAACGCCAAGGTTGGTTGTTCAGGCCGGACGGTGCCCAGATACCGGCGGTAACAATGCGGCGCAAAAGATCCGCTGCTACCGGTTCCCCGGTAAACTCCCGGATACTGCGCCGGTTTCTGATGGTATCCTGTACGGATTCGTGCATGGGCCCTCCGGATTTTTTTTGCAAGTTCCACGAGTGATGGCCTCGTAAAAAGTCATTTTATTTGTCATCCTCGCGTAGGCGGGGATCCATAATCCGTTAATATACTGGATTCCCGCCTGCGCGTGAATGACGTTGCAGCCTGGATTCAGGCTTTTTACGAGATCATCACGAGTATCTTGTAAAGAGATCCGCATTTTTTGTCAACAGCCATTCCGACAGGGCCTCTGCCTTGACGCATTTCTTATTGTGTATTGCGGATGAGTGTTGATTCTGGTATGAGAGGTGCCGAGGTGAAATCATGACCAATGCCAAAAGAAATCCGCCGCAACTTCCACCTGATGCGAAACTCATCGACACCCACTGTCATCTTGACATGTCTGCCTATGACCTTGACCTGGAGGCGGTCGTTCATGCGGCGGCCGACCTTGGGGTCGCACAGATTATTGCCATCGGCATTGATTGGCCCAGTTCGGCTGCGGCAGTGAACATCGCCGGTCGTTTTCATGGTGTCTTTGCCGCTGTCGGCATCCATCCCCACCAGGCGGCCGAGGCCGGGCATGACGACTATGCGCGCCTGGCCGCCCTTGCGGCAAGGCCGGAAAACAAGGTCGTCGGTTATGGCGAGATCGGTCTTGACTATGCAAAAAACTACGCGCCCCGAGCCCTGCAGATCAAAGAGTTCGCCCGGCAGCTCGGACTTGCGCAAGACCTCAGGCTGCCGGTCATTATCCATGACCGGGATGCCCACGATGACACCATGCGGCTTCTCCGGGAGGCCGCTCCTTTTCCTGACGGCGGCGTGATGCACTGTTTTTCCGGGGACTGCAAACTGGCCCGCCAGGTCATTGACCTGGGATTCCATATCTCCATCCCCGGCATCGTCACCTTTAAAAACGCTGAAACGCTCCAACAGGTGGCCGCCGATATCCCCCTGGAGCGCATGCTGCTGGAGACTGACGGCCCTTTCCTGGCACCCGTTCCCTGGCGGGGCAAACGCAATAAACCGGAATATCTTCTCTACACGGCGCAAAAGGTCGCTGACCTGCGCAATATTTCACCGGCGGAAGTCGCCCGCCGGACGAGCGACAACGCCAGGGTCCTGTTTCGCCTGGGACCGGCAGGGGGGACAGCATGATTTGTGCCAATCTCCAGATGATACGGCAAAAGATTGCCGGGGCGGCAGAGCGAAGCGGCAGAAAACCCGATGATATCCGGTTACTTGCTGTTTCAAAACGGCAGGGGTTCGAGAAGGTCCGGGAGGCCTTTCAATGCGGCCAGGTTCTTTTCGGCGAAAATTATCTCCAGGAGGCCAAGGATAAAATTGCCCGGCTGGACCCGTCAATTTCCTGGCATTTTATCGGCCACCTGCAGAGCAACAAGGCCAGGACGGCCGTCGAATTCTTTCAAATGGTGGAGACCGTGGACCGGCTGAAAATCGCGCAAGCCCTTGATAACCATGCGGCCGCGCTCGGCAGATGTCTGGACATTCTTGTTCAGGTCAATATCGGGCACGAAAAGCAGAAATCCGGCGTCGAGCCGCAGGATGCCGGGCAACTCATTCAGGAGGTCGGCAAACTCAAACACCTGAGAGTACGGGGATTGATGGCCATGCCTCCCTATGCCGCATCTCCCGAAAAATCACGGCCTTATTTCAAAGCACTTAAAACCATGTCCGTGCAATTTACGGCCCAAGGTTTATTTTCGCAGAATTCGCCGGTGGAACTGTCCATGGGCATGTCAGGCGACTTTATCGTCGCGGTGGAAGAAGGAGCGACCCTGGTCCGCGTGGGCACGGCCCTTTTCGGCAAACGGGCCGCCTGATGACAAGGCAGGGCAAAATTGTTGAATGTTATAAGGAGACTGCATGAAAATTACCATGATCGGAACAGGGTATGTCGGCCTGGTTACCGGAACATGTTTTGCTGAATTCGGCCATCATGTCACCTGTGTTGATAAAATCGAGGACAAAATAGAGCGGCTGAAAAACGGCGAGATTCCCATTTACGAGCCGGGCCTTGACACGCTGGTGAATAAAAATATTGCGGAAGGCCGGTTGTGTTTCACCACGAATATCGCCGAGGCCATTCCCGAAGCCGAGGCCATTTTCATCGCCGTGGGGACTCCTTCCAGCAGAAGGGGCGACGGATATGCCGACCTGACCTATATTTACGATGCCTCGAAGGAAATCGCCGGGCACCTGCAGGGTTACACGGTTATTGTCGACAAAAGTACTGTGCCTGTGGGTACGGCCCGGCAGGTTGCGCGTATTATCAGGAAAGAGAACCCGAAGGCGGATTTCGACGTGGCATCCAATCCCGAATTTCTGCGGGAAGGCGCGGCCATCGCCGACTTCATGCGGCCGGATCGGGTCGTCGTCGGGGTCGAATCGGCAAAGGCCGGACAGGTCATGCAGGAAATCTACAAACCTCTCTATCTTAGAGATACTCCCATTGTCCGCACGACCATCGAGACTGCCGAACTCACCAAATATGCCGCCAATGCCTTCCTGGCGGTGAAGATAAGTTTTATCAATGAAATCGCCAATGTCTGCGAGTCGGTCGGCGCGGATGTAACGGCCCTGGCCAAGGCCATCGGCATGGATGGCCGGATCGGCGACAAATTTCTCCATCCCGGCCCCGGTTACGGCGGGTCCTGTTTCCCCAAGGACACGCTGGCCCTGATGCGTATTATCCAGGAGCATGGAGAACACATGCGTATCGTCGAAGCCGCGATTGAAGTCAATGCGGCGCAGAAGGCCCGCATGGTCAAAAAAATACGGGATATGCTGGGAGGGTCGGAAGCGGGGAAAACAATCGCCGTACTCGGCCTGACCTTTAAACCGGAGACCGATGACATGCGTGATGCGCCGGCCGCCACTATTTTGCCGGCGCTCCTGGAAAAAGGTGCCCGCATCCGGGCCCATGATCCCAAAGGCATGGAAGAGGCAAAAAAATATCTTCCCACCGGGATTGAGTATGTTGAAGACGCTTACGAGGCCTGCGGCAATGCCGACGCCGTGGTCCTCTTGACCGAGTGGAACCAGTATCGCGCCCTGGATCTCGACAAAATCATCGAAATCATGAAACAACCTATTTTTATCGATTTACGAAATGTCTATGAACCGAAAAAAATGAAATCCCTGGGATTTCATTACACGTCCGTAGGGCGGAGATAAAGAAATGGAGGACCAGGGAGGTTTTCCGCCCGGGACGGGCGGAAAACCTCGACAGTTCTACTTTCTGCGCGAAGTACGTTTGGCGGCCTTCAGCGGGTTGATCCGGACCTTGACCTTCTTGATTTCCGGCTTGGCATGGGTAGCGAAATTACATATACCCTTCCGCCATTTGGCATCGGGGCTTATATATGTTGTACAGAATCGAACGCTGTTTTCTTCGACAATACGTTCACAGCCTTCACATTTTTCAATAACCGGCTGAAACGCCTTTTCGGCATATTTTCTTGCTCCATTGGCCTGCATAATGCCAACCTCCTGAAAAAATATTACATTTCACTTGAATCGGGAAAGAATCTCCCCTAAAGTACTATTAATTGTTTCGATCTCTTCCTACTTTACGAAAAGATAATTTTATAAAGATAATTTAAAGAACTGTCAACAAAATATCGTACAAGTTCACCAGTACCTTAGGTTCGTTCGTTTGGGACCCCGAATCTATCCTTGGCGCAGATGGACTACAGATAATTGCTTTAATTAAACAATTTTATGGGTTTCCGTCTTCACGGGAATGACGGGTTCTGCGCTCTGTTTGTCATTCCCGTAAAGACGGAAATCCAGTAGCTTTATCAGTATTTATTGAGATGTTACCAAAATATCCGTGATTCAATATCCTGGGCCGTTGAAATTTTATAGGGGGAGCTGCTGATGCCTGTATATATTTGGAAAGGGATAAATTCTTACGGTGAAAAAAGAAAAAGCCAGGTGGAAGCGGTGGATGAGGCCGCAGCCAGAGCGCAACTGAAACGGATGCGCATTGATATCCGGTCAATCAAGGAAAAACCGAAAGATCTATTTGCGAATATTCCTCTTTTTCAGCCCAAAGTAACCGGCAAGGATATTGTTATCCTCACCCGCCAGCTTTCAACCATGATCGATGCCGGTCTGCCCCTGGTTCAATGTCTGCAGATTCTCAGCAAGCAGCAGGATAACCCGACGTTCAAAAGAGTTTTAGCCGAGATTGTAACAGATGTCGAGTCAGGCACGACCTTGGCGGACTCCATGCGCAAACATCCAAAGGTCTTTGACAAGCTCTACGCCAACATGATTGAAGCCGGGGAACTGGGCGGTATCCTGGATACGATCCTTTCGCGCCTGGCTACCTTTAAAGAAAAGTCCATGTCCCTGAAGAAAAAAATCAAGGGGGCCATGACCTATCCCGTCATCTGCCTGTCGATCTCGCTCCTGATCCTGGTCGTCATCCTGGTTTTCGTCATTCCAGTATTTGTTAAAATGTTTTCCGGCATGGGGGCGGCACTGCCGACGCCTACGCTGATTGTGGTCAACATGAGTAATTTTGTAAAATCTAATTTTATCTTTATCATTATTGCCGTCTTTATTGCCTTTGCGGCCTTTAAAAAAATATACCATACCGAAAAGGGCCGCTACAGAATTGATACCTTTTCCCTCAACTCTCCTGTTGCCGGTCCTCTTATCCGCAAAGTCGCAGTCGCAAAATTCACCAGAACCCTGAGCACCATGCTGCAAAGCGGTGTGCCGATTCTTGATGCCCTCCAGGTCGTTGCCAAAACGGCCGGCAATAAAGTCATTGAGAGAGCGGTACTCCGCGTCGCTGATAGTATTGCCGAAGGCCGCCCCATAGCTGAACCTCTGGAGGAAACAGGGGTGTTCCCGAATATGGTTGTACAGATGATCAATGTCGGCGAATCGGTCGGCGCCCTGGATACCATGCTGGAAAAAATTGCCGATTTCTACGATGAAGAGGTGGATCAGGCCGTGGAAAACCTGACCGCCATGATCGAGCCGTTTATGATGGTCTTCCTCGGCGGCATGATCGGCGGCCTTGTTGTTGCCATGTATCTGCCCATTTTCAAGATGGCCGGCAATGTTTAGATGTCCCCTCGCCGCCATTGAAGGCGGACTTGACGAATCCGGCCGCAAAACCGATATTTTTTATTTTCTTCCCTGGCCGGTATTGACAATAATGACAAAAATCATAACATTAGAAGCAAATGGTTCATTCAACTGTGGCGCCAAGCCATTCAGTAACATCATGGAGGTTTATTGATCATGACCCTGACAAAAGCCGACCTTGTCCAGCAAGTGTACAAAACTCATTTCTCTCTGACCAAGGCTCAGGCCACCGATTCGGTTGAGGCCTTCTTATCGCTTGCCAAAACAGCTTTGATCGGCGGCAACGATCTGCTCCTCAGCGGTTTCGGCAAATTCAATGTTAAGGACAAAAAAGCACGACGCGGCAGAAATCCGCAGACGGGCGACGAGTTGACTTTGAACGCCCGGCGGGTCGTCACCTTTAAACCCTCGGGAATCCTCCGTTCCCGGATCAACGCCGACTGATCCGGGACGGTTCCCTGGTCAACCGGGCGCCCCTTGGTGGCGCCCGGTTTTTTTGCCCGTCTCCCGTTTCTGCCCCCGGTTAGACAATGTCCTCTTCCGAGTCCATGCCAGTGACTGCCGAATGTCAGTTCCGCCATCTTGATCCATTGGCGCTGGATCTTGAGGATATGACGTTCAAAATCAGCCCCCTTGACCATGAGGAGCCCGATGACGAACTGAACGAGAGTGTCCGGCGATTCGGGATTCTGTGTCCCCCCTTGGTTCATGAACAGCCTGCGGGCGGTTTTATTGTTGCTTCCGGCAGAAAAAGAATCCGGGCGGCTATGCGTCGCCCAGCAACCGGGACAATTCTCTGCCTGGTTGCCCCGCATGACATCTCTGCCTTTTCCCTGTTTTCCCTGCTGCTGCACCATGCGCTCATCGGCGGGCAACTCAGCGTGATCGAACAGGCCAACTTTTTCCGCAAAACCTTGAACCGGTTACCTGAGGCCCAGGCTCTTCCCCTGCTGATCCCTCTCGGATATAAGGCGCAAAAGTACAAGATACAGGAACTGCTCAATTTTCTATCCCTGGACACCTCTGTCATAACCGGGCTGCACTTGGGCATAATCCAGCCCAAAAGCGCTCAAAAGATGCAGCGTTTAGCACCATCCGACCAACAGGAACTGGCGCGGCTCATCAAGGAGCTCCGGCTCGGCGGCTCAAAACAGCAAAAACTCATTGATTTGAGTGTTGACTTGATGATGCGCAACGAGAGGTCTCTGCGGGAAATCATTGCGCACTATCGGCAAGAGAATGAAGTAAGAAATCAAGAGAATAATAAACCACAAGAGGCGGCATCTTTTCTTCGTTGGCTGTTCGAAAAATGCCACCCCGAAAGCGTTGCCGCTGCCGCCGAATTTAAACGCTTTACCGCCGAGCTTGAAGCGCCGCCGGCAATCAATGTCGACCATAGCCGCTCTTTTGAAGATGACACCGTGGTCTTGTCACTGTCTTTTGCAGGCCGGGCGTCTTTGCTGAAAATCTGGCCCGAAATCAAAACCATCGTCCTGGATCTGTGAGCGATCGTACGTTCCGTAGGGCGGCGGGGTGAATGAAATATTCGTCGGCCGGACAAAAAAATCAGCCGGTCACCATTCTCCTTTTGACTTAATCCTTCCTTGGCGCCACCTACTCCTTGCGCAAAAAAAAGGAAGAAGTATACTCTCTACGTTCGTAAATATTCGGATTCTTGCCCAACCATAAGGATATTATCATGAAAAAGACACTTGTATTCTGCTTTCTGCTCCTGTTACCGGCCTGGCTTTACGCCGGCTCTCCGCCGCCGACGCAGTCAGGTTCCGTTGACTGGTCTGTACTGACAACCTGGAAAATGGCAACCAAGCCCTTGGCTTTTGTCCAGACCCTTGACAACCGGCGGGTGTACGTGCTCGGCGCTGACAGCAAGGTCCATATCTTCTCTTCCGCCAACGGCCGGGAGCTGGGGGCCATCCCCGTCGACAAGAACGTGACCGCCATTGACATTGCTCCCCGGGGAGAACGGCTTTACCTGCTCAACCCCAAGGATAAAACCTTTACCAGCATTGCCGTCAATTTCATGGTCCATATTGACATCACCGGCGACCCGTTTCTCGGCAATGCCAAGGCCCCGGTCACCCTGGTGCTCTTTTCTGATTTCCAATGTCCCTATTGCCATAGGCTCCAGCCACTTCTTCACCAGATACTCCAGCGTAACCCCAACACGGTAAAAATCGTTTTCAAAAATCTGCCGCTGCCCATGCACAAGATGGCTCAACCTGCTGCGCTGGCCGCGCTGGCCGCCCAGGACCAGGGTAAATTCTGGCAAATGCATGATGCGCTTTTTGCTCTTGGCAAGTTGAGCCCGGAGACGATCAATGGCGCGGCCAAAAAAATCGGCCTTGACATGAAAAAGTTCAAAAAAGACTTGGGCAGTCAAAAGATCAGGGAACGACTGACCAAGGATCTGATCTCCGCGGACCGGGCCGAAGTGCACGGGACGCCCACCCTGTTTATCAACGGCCGGCTGGTGCATAACCGCAGTATCCAGGCTGTACAGCTGATGATTAACCATGCCCTGGCCCAGGCAGAGAAGGGAGCGACAAACTGACTTGAAACCGTCCTCCGCCCTCAACCGCCAGGTCGAAAGGAGACTGGATTTTTTGGACAATTCCGCCGGCCAGGTCCTGTTCGGCGACTTGAACCGTAACCTGCATACTGTTGAGCAGGCCACCGGAGTGGTGATTAACGTCCGGGGGAATGTCCTGCAGATCACCGGCCCCAGTCACGCCGTCGAACTCGCCGGGACCCTTTTTGAGCAGCTATATGATCTGATCCGCCAGGGTCATCCCGTTTTTACCCAGGATATTGCCTTTGGCCTGAAAATTCTTGCGTCATCACCCGGAGCACGACTCGGGGAAATTTTTCTGGACAAGGTGTACATCACCTCAAGAAACAGGGTCATCTCCCCCAAAAGCATTAACCAGAAAGGCTATATCGATGCCATGCGCCGCAACGATATTGTTTTCGGCATCGGCCCTGCGGGTACCGGCAAAACCTACCTGGCCGTGGCCATGGCCGTTTCGGCGCTGGCCGGAGAGCAGGTCCGTTCCATCATCCTGACCCGGCCGGCGGTTGAGGCCGGTGAAAAGCTGGGTTTTCTGCCCGGGGATATGGCCCAGAAGGTCAACCCCTATCTCCGGCCGCTCACCGATGCCCTGAATGAGATGCTGGGGCAGGATCGCAGCCAGGATCTGATTGAGCGGGGCATTATAGAAATTGCCCCGCTGGCCTTCATGCGGGGCCGGACCCTGAACAATGCCTTTGTCATTCTCGATGAAGCGCAGAATACAACCAGGGAACAGATGAAAATGTTCCTGACCCGGATCGGTTTTGATTCCCGCGCCGTGATCACCGGCGATGTAACCCAGATCGACCTGCCCGGCTCCCGGCAATCCGGTCTGATTGAGGCCCGGCAGATCCTCAAGGGGATCAAGGGCATCCATTTCAAGTTTTTTGCCGACACGGATGTCGTACGCCACCCGTTAGTGCAGAAAATTATCAAGGCTTATGAGACAAAGGGCTCCTCCCGGCAGGATCCGGATGGTCCCAGGGGCGGGCAAGGAAGCTAAATGATGCAAAAATCCGAGGGTTCAACCCGGTCCGGCCTCGGGATGTAGAGTGTCATCATGTCCGTCAACCTTTCATTCCGGCACGATAACGAAACATGGCCCGTCAGCCACGACCTGCTGGTGAAGCGGACCGCCTGGTTGTTGCAACGTCTTGGCCGGGCTGACAAGAATGTCAATATTGTGCTCATGGGTGACCGGGACATGGCATCCTACAACAGCCGGTACCGTCAGCGGCAGGGGCCGACCAACGTCCTGTCTTTTCCCGCCGACCCATTCCCCGGCCACCCGGCCATCTCCCTGATGGAACATGAAATCGGCGATATCCTGATTTCAGTCGATACAGCCGCCGGGGAAGCACAAAACAATAACACGACACTGCATGACCGGATTACCGGGTTGATTATTCACGGCCTTCTGCACCTGCTGGGATATGATCATGAACGTTCGGAAGAAGAGGCCTGGATCATGTGGGACAAAGAACAAGGACTTTTTCGAGAACTTAAATATTATAGGAGCAGCACCATGGCACAACTTGCGATCAATATCGATCACGTGGCCACTGTCCGCCAGGCCCGCGGCGGCGCCGAGCCGGACCCGGTTCTCGCCGCCGGCATCTGCGAACTGGCCGGGGCTCTGGGTATTGTGGTTCACCTGCGCGAAGACCGCCGGCATATTCAGGACCGGGACGTCCGTATCCTGCGGCAGACGGTTAAGACCAAACTCAATCTTGAAATGGCGGCGGTAAAGGAAATCATCCTCATTGCCCAGGATCTCAAGCCGGACATGATCACCCTGGTGCCGGAGAAACGGCTGGAATTGACAACGGAAGGCGGGCTTGACGTGATTGCCAATGAAAACAAACTACGCCAAACCATCGACAAAATGAGCCGGGCTGCCATTCCGGTCAGCCTGTTCATCAATCCCGACATGGAGCAGATCAAGGCGGCCCGGGACGTCGGCGCCACCTTTGTCGAGCTGCACACCGGTCGCTACTGCGACGCCGAGACGGAACAAGAGCGGGACCGGGAATTCGACCTGATCGCCGCGTCGGCAGAGACGGCGAGCGGGGCGGGGCTCCGGGTCAACGCCGGACACGGACTTGATTACCGGAACACGGCCCGCATCGCCGCCCTGGAAACCATTGAGGAACTGAGCATCGGCCACGCCGTTATCAGCCGGGCCGTGCAGGTTGGACTCGATCAGGCGGTTCGCGAAATGCTGGCCCTGGTCAAACCTCCTTTTCCAGTGCGCTGATCCGCTGATGATCCCCCAGGACGATAAGGATATCACCGGCGAGGAGCGTGGTCGTCGGACCCGGATTAAAAAGCATCTCTTCATCTTTTCGTTTGATGGCTACGACAATCACGTCAAATTTTTTCCTGATTCCCGACTCCAACAGATTCTTGTTGACGAATGACGCCTTATCCGTCACCAGCAACTCTTCCATGCGCAAACCCAGTTCGCCGGCATGCATGGTCAGGTCTATGAAATCAATGACGGTCGGTCTGACAATCAGTTGGGCCATACGCCTGGCGCCGATGTAATATGGCGAAATCACCTTGGAGGCACCGGCCCGTATCAGCTTGGTGTCGGCCCCCGGCGTACCGCTTGACCGGGCCAGTATAAAGAGATCGGGATTCAACCCCCGGGCAGTCAGGGTAATATACATATTGTCCGGGTCCGAGGCCACAACCGCAATCAGGCCATGCGCCTTCATAATTCCCGCTTTGAGCAGAACCTCATCGTCAGAGGCCTCGTCGGCCAGGGCGAGAAACCCCTCTGATTCAAGATTTTTCAGTTCTTCCGGATTTTTTTCAATGACGACGAAGGGCCGGTTATTTTCCTTTAGAATCTTGCAGATAACCTTGCCGATGCGGCCAAAACCGCAGACAATATAATGATTTTGCAGACCGGCGACCTTCTTATTCATTTTTCTCCTCTCAAAAATATCACGCAGACCGCCTTCAATCATGGTTTCCGTAACCTTGCTGAAGATATACATAACGAGTCCCATCCCGGCGAAAACCAGGCAGATGGTGAAAATTTTACCGAGGGGGTGAATCGGTACAATGTCACCATAGCCTACCGTGGTAATGGATATCGCGGTAAGATACAGACTGTCCAGAAAATCGAGATGCTCCAGCGTCATGTAGCCAATCGTGCCGATAGACAGGATCAGGACAAACAGGATGACGACATAAATAATTTTACGCATATGTCCGTGATGATATTCGATCAAAACAGAAATGTCATTTATTCTCTTGTCAGCATAAAGACTACGGCCATGATTGTGTCATGTTAACTTGCCGGAACCGTACGGCTTTGCCACCATTGACAATTGACAAATACCCGGCCGCTGTGTACATTGGAGACAAATTTGCCCGGGTGGCGGAACTGGTAGACGCAAGAGACTTAAAATCTCTCGAAGTTGATCTTCATGTCGGTTCGACTCCGACCCCGGGCACCAAAGAGTGGAACTCCCCGCAGCCGGCCGCGATATATTGATCAGTCAATTGTCAGGCGCGACCCCGCATATTCCGGTTACGGGGTAGTTCATTTTTGCGCGGCCCCCGTACCTGGGGCCGCCGGAATTTAATCCGGTGCACCACCAATGAACAACTCCTCCGCCTCCAAGGAAGAAAAGCGCACCAGCAAGATGTCAAAACTCACGCTGGCCGCCCTGGGCGTGGTCTTCGGCGACATCGGCACCAGCCCCCTCTATGCCATCCGGGAATGTTTCCACGGTGACTACGCCATCGCGGTGACCCCCGCCAACGTCCTCGGCGTTCTTTCCCTCGTGTTCTGGACCCTGCTGCTGATCGTGACGATCAAATACCTCACGTTCATCATGCGGGCCGACAACGACGGCGAAGGCGGGGTGCTGGCGCTTGCCGCCCTCCTGAAAACCAGGGACTTCAAGACCCGGAATGTTCAATGGCTCCTGATGGGCTTCGGCCTCTTTGCCGCCTGCCTGCTCTACGGTGACGGCATGATTACCCCGGCCATCTCGGTCCTCAGCGCCGTTGAGGGGCTCGGCATCATCACCCCGCTCTTTAATCCCTATATCATTCCCGCAGCCATCCTGATTCTCTCCGGCCTCTTTTTTTTGCAAAAACACGGCACGGCCATGGTCGGGGGGCTGTTCGGGCCGGTTATCCTGGTCTGGTTCTGCGTCCTCGGCCTCCTCGGCACCGTTCAGATCGTCCATTATCCGCAGGTCCTCGCCGCTGTTTTTCCCTGGCATGGACTGGCCTTTCTGCTCCACAACCGGCTGCACGGCTTTTTCGTCCTCGGTGCCGTCTTCCTGGTGGCCACCGGGGCTGAGGCGCTTTATGCCGACATGGGCCATTTCGGCAAACGGCCCATCCAGACCATCTGGATCATCCTGGTGTTACCGATGCTGCTCCTGAATTATTTCGGCCAGGGGGCGCTTCTGATCGCCCGGCCGGAGCTGTCGCGGCATCCCTTCTATGCCCTTGTCCCCCACTGGGCCATGATCCCGGTCCTGATGCTGGCGACACTGGCCGCCATCATCGCCTCGCAGGCCGTAATCACCGGGGCCTTTTCCCTCACCAGCCAGGCGATTCAGCTAGGCTACCTGCCCCGCCTGCGAATCACCCATACCTCTTCCTCTCAGATCGGCCAAATCTATCTGGCGCCGGTAAACTGGCTGTTGATGCTGTGTACCATCGGCCTGGTCCTCGGTTTCCAGTCATCTGACAAGCTGGCCGCCGCCTACGGGGTGGCAGTCACTTCCACGATGCTGATCACCACGGCCCTCTTCTACTTCGTGGCCCGCAAGAGATGGGGCTGGAGCCGGCTGCTGAGCGGGAGCCTCACCGCCCTCTTCTACCTGGTCGACCTGCCATTTTTCTTTGCCAATATCAGCAAGATAATGCACGGCGCCTGGTTCCCGCTGGCCATCGCCGGCCTCTTCTTCATTGTGATGCTGACCTGGAAACAGGGCCGCGAGCAGCTTGGCGAGCAACTGAAAAGCGTTACCCCACCGCTGGATGAGTTCATGGCCATGCTGCAGAAAAATCCGCCCCTGAGGGTGAACGGCCAGGCCGTCTTTCTCTCCGGCAGCCACAAAAGCGTGCCCGCGGGCCTGCTGCACAACTTGAAACACAACAAGGTCTTGCACTCCGAGGTGGCCCTGCTTCACTTCCGGACAGAAGAGATTCCCAGGGTGTCAAATTTCGAAAAAGTTGAAATCGAGAACCTGGGACACGGCATGCATCTGGTCATTGTTCATGCCGGTTTCATGGAAGAACCGAAAATCGTTACAATTTTTTCCTTGCTGCGGGACAAGGGCCTGGATTTCAAGTTGGACAGCGCCAGTTTCTATCTCGGCCGGGAGCGGCTGACCGTCGGCCCGCATCCCGCGATGGGCCGCTGGCGGGCGAACCTTTTTCTTTTTATGGCCCGCAATGCCATGGACGCGGCCACCTTTTTCGACGTTCCCAGGGGCCGGAGCATAGAGATCGGTGTGCCGCTTCAGCTTTAAACTTGATTATTTTTTTGATGGACTCGCAAAAAACCTGAATCTTCACCACACCGTCATTCCCGCGCAGGCGGGAATCCATTAATATCAACGAACTATGGATCCCCGCCTGCGCGGGAATGACGAATAAAATGACTTTTCTTGTCGCCTTTATTCTGTACCCTCTTGTTGAAGAGCTTTACATTTATGCAATCTTGTCAGAAAATCCTGCAAAAAAGAAGACAAAAATGGCAGACATGGCAACGGGCCGCTGGTCAGGCACTTGTCATCAAACAATGTCAACCTATTGATATTCCCGGGGAAAAAAGAAAAGTTGAGAAAAGTGGACAAGGAGACATGGTTATGGAATAATGTTTGCATACATATGGTATGCCGTAAATATTCGGCTAGCATCCCATCTTCGCCCGATCCCGCTTGTTCACATATAACTCAATATAGCTCTCAAGCAGGCTTGAGCGGGCCCGGGGCACTATCCAAACATTTACAGCTCATCAAAAAAGGCCATTTCTGGGCAAGAACCAGAATGTTTACGGTATGCCTTATACTACTTTTGTATCGGAAACATCAATGGATAAGCAACCAGGCAAAGATAATGAAACAAGAGTAGCCGGGGGGAGTGTTGCCTCTTCTACCGTGGCCCTCGAGGTTCAGGCTCTATACCGCATTGTCAAGCTCATCGGCTCGGCCGTTCACCTTGATACCGCTTTGTCTGCCGTTTTAAAGGTGTTGCACGATACCCTGCGGATGGAGCGGGCGACCCTGGCCCTGCTTGATGAAAGCCGTCGGCATCTGACCATCCGTGCCTCGTACGGCCTGAGTGTCGAAGAGGAACGTCGTGGAGTATATGGCCTTGACGAGGGTATTTATGGACAGGTCTTCAGTACTGTTTCGCCCTTTATTGTCCCTGACGTCAACAGTGAACCACTTTTTTTGAACCGCACCGGCGCCCGTCACCGCTTCAGCAAGACAACGATTTCCTTTATCGGTGTGCCGGTGGTACTTGGCGAGACGCCGGTGGGGGTGCTGAGTGTTGACCGGCTCTTCGGCCTTGAAGTGTCCTTTGAGGAAGATGTTCGTTTTCTTACCGTGCTGGCAACGCTTATTGCTCAATTTCTCAGTCTGAACCAAGCCATCCGCCGGGACCGGCAAAAACTGGTGCAGGAGAATCTAAACCTGAAGGCACAGCTTCACAGCCGCCACAAACAACACTACATTATCGGCCAGTGCAAACCGATGCAGGAGGTGTTCTGGAGTATTGAGAGAGTTGCCCCCAGCCGGGCGACCGTTCTGCTGCTCGGAGAATCGGGAACCGGCAAGGAACTCGTTGCCCAGGCAATCCATGAGGCCAGTCCGCGCCGCGACAAGTCGTTTGTTAAGATTAACTGTGCCGCCCTGCCGGAAACGCTCCTGGAAAGCGAGTTGTTCGGCCATGAAAAAGGGGCCTTTACCGGAGCCGCCGGAACGCGGGTGGGCCGATTTGAACTGGCAGACAAGGGCACCCTGTTTTTTGATGAAATCGGGGAAATGTCCCTGCCGATCCAGGCCAAGCTTTTGCGGGTTTTACAGGAACAGCAGTTTGAACGGTTAGGTTCCACCAGGACCATTACCGTTGATGCGCGTATCATTGCCGCCACCAATGTCAGCCTGGAAGAAGCGATAATCGAAGGCAGCTTCAGAAACGACCTCTATTACCGTCTTAATGTGGTTCCAATTGTCATGCCGCCCCTCCGTGAGCGAAGGGAGGATATCCCGCTGTTGCTGGATCATTTTTTACGGATAAGCAACAAGCGTAATGAGAAAAACCTGCGAATGTCGAAAAAATTTCTCGACTTTCTTACCGATTTTGACTGGCCGGGCAATGTGCGTGAACTGCAGAACCTGATGGAGCGACTCGTCATCTTGTCCACGGACGATGTGCTGCATATTGAGGATTTGCCGGAGCATTTTATTCGCCCGGTTGAGCGAAAATCGGATGTCTCGTCACCTCTGCAAACGGTTACCGGCATAGAGACGGCAAGAGAACGCAAGTCCCTGCAGGACCTGGAGCGCGAGCAGGTGGAAGCAGCCCTTGCCCGTCACGGCTGGGTCCAGGCCCGGGCTGCCCGGGAACTCGGCCTGACCCAGCGCCAGATCGGTTACCGGATGAAGAAATTCCACCTCCGGCGGCCACAATTTCCGTAATATCCAGCCGGTATTGCTTACCCGGTAGTTGGTCAGGAAACGAGGTTTCTGGCTCAAGGTCACAATCAGCATAGACGCCCGAGACAGGCGGAAAAAGCAAACGGGGCCCCCCACCAGGGGGGCTCCGTTTGCATCGGGCCGGCGGCCAGCCCGAATTAAGAGACAATCCGTATTTCAGCCGCAGCCGGTGCCGCTGCCGACGCAGGCTCCTTTTGTTGAGCACTTGTGCATCCTCCCTTGCAGGCTGGTCAAGCCCTTGCCGGTGTAGACCGCTTCCAGGCCTTTTTCAATGAATCCTGCCATGGTCACCGGTTTGATGCCTTTTTTCTTAAGCGTTGCTTTCGGACTGTCGCCCAGGTCGTTGACCAGGATGGCCCGGCAATCACCAAGAATGCGGCTGATGTTGAACCAGCGCTGGGAACCGCCGCCCGGCGGCGGGGCGGGGCGTTCTTCAATCAGCTGGTATCCGCCGGCTCCATCCTCGCCCCATATCTGAAAACAGGTCGCCTCGCCGAGATGCTGATTGACCAGCACGCCTTCCAAGGTGGCTACTGCCACATAGGGGCGTTTGGCCTCGGAATGTTTTGGCAGGCGGGCACAGGCTGACAGGCAACCGCGCATCTCGGCGGTTCTGTCGTCTTCAAGCAGGCCTACGGCATCGGCCCGGCAGCGAGTGCAGTGCCGCATCTGGGGCAGATACTGTTCCGCTTTGTTGCGGATTTCGGTCATGTCGGACTTGGCCGGTTCAGGGAGGTCCTCAAAGACAGTATCAACGTTAGGAAACATGGCCATGCAGTTGAGCAGATCCACGCCAAGTTTCTGCATGGCCCGGGCCACCTCGATAATATGATGATCATTAATGCCGGGAATAACGATGGTATTGATTTTTACCATAATGCCGTAATGTTTCAGTTTTTCGATTGAGCGGATCTGCCGGGCCAGTAACAGCTCGGCCCCCTGCCGTCCCCGGTACAGCACCTTGCCGTCCCGGACCCAGGAGTAGATATTTTTAGTGATCTCCGGGTCGACGCCATTGACGGTCACGGTCACGTGGGAGACCCCGATCTCGGCCAATTCCGGCACATGGGGCGCCAGGTTCATGCCGTTGGAAGCCAGGCAGAGCAGGGTTTCAGGATACGTTTTGCGGATAAGCCGCATGGTTTCCAGGGTGGCATCGGAGTTGGCAAAGGGGTCGCCGGGGCCGGCGATGCCGGCCACGGAAATGCGCGGCTCCTTTTCCAGGACCTTGCCCATATAATAAAGCGCCTGCTCGGGAGAAAGCACCGTACTGGTGACGCCGGGCCGCGATTCGTTGACACAGTCATATTTGCGGTTGCAGTAGTTGCACTGGATGTTGCATTTTGGCGCCACCGGCAGATGCACCCGGCCATACTGTCCCTTGACCTTGGCATTGAAACATGGGTGGCGGTTGAAATCGATGTTTGCTGTCATTATCTTCTCCTTGCTGATATATTCTAGTGTCCGTTCAGGAACGAGGATTTTTGTTCGAGATCAAGGCATGCGAAAAAAATAACCACAGGCATATAAGTGATATTCCGAGGATTATTTTTTGAACATAACGCCGAGATCGGACAAAAAGACCGTTCCTGGATGGGCACTTTCTAAGCGCCAAGCGCCTGCTGTTCCGTTTCCGGTCTTCCGGTCTACATGTATGAGTAGCCGACCCGGGAGTCGGCCTGCTTTTTGGCAATAACCGCATTGGTCACCGTGTCAAACAACCGCTGGGCGCCGCTGTAGCCAAGATGCAGGATACGCTGCCCGCCGACCCGGTCGTGGATGGGAAATCCCACCCTGATCAGGGGGATATTCAGCTTCCTGGCCAGGGGGTAGCCCTTTGAGTGGCCAACGATGAGATCCGGTGCCAGGGTTTCGGCCATCTCGCTGATGTCGAAAAAGTCCATCCCTTCATGAACCTCGGGCTGCCGGGGCAGGATGTCGGCGGTGACCGCGGCAATGGCTTCGGCCAGCCGGCCCGAGGTGCCGCCGGAGGCGCAGAGGATGGGCAAGATGCCGATTTCCGCCAGAAAAGCGCTCATGCCCACGACCAGGTCTTCCTCGCCGTAAATGATGGCTTTTTTACCGAATACATACTTGTGACCATCCACGTAGGCGTCCACCAGGCGGCCTCGTTCCCCGACATATTTTTCCGGGACCGGCCGGCCGCTCAGGTTGCTGAGCAGGTCAAAGAAACGGTCGGTTTCCTCGATGCCGATGGGCATGCCAAGCCGGTGGTCGGTGATGTTGAACTTTTCTTTCAGTCTGAAGCCGCCGCTGCCCTTCTGACCGAGGGTACGGCCGAATTCTATGGTCGCCCGGCTGCGGCCCATGGCCTTGATGGCGGCCAGCGGCGTGCCGCCGGCCGGCACCTTTTCATATTCCAGCATGGCCGGTCCGTCCATGGTTTCGGACAGGTCGGGCAGCATGGTACAATCCAGGCCGAAATCATCCATTATTTCCCGCAGCAGCCGGTAGTCGGCTGACGAGACAAAACCGGGCAGCAGGTTAACGGTCCGGTTCTGCGGTCCGCCCTCGGCCATCTGCTCGATAACCTGATCTATGGCCCCGTGAAAACCCTCCATGTGGGTCCCGGAGTAGCTGGGCGTGGAGACATTGACAAAGTCCGGCAATCCCTTCGAGCCGGCCGTATCTTTTGCGTATTCCTGCAGATACATGCCCACGTCGTCGCCGATGGTCTCGGTCAGGCAGGTGGTGGCAATGCCGATCATCTTGGGCCGGTATTTTGCCGCGACATTGGTCAGGCCCAGCTTCAGGTTGGGGCCGCCGCCGTATACGGCATGCTTTTCCGAAAGAGACGAGGAGGCGATGTCGATGGGCTCGTTGTAATGGCTGATGATATAACGCCGCATATAGGTGGCGCATCCCTGGGAACCGTGCAGGTAGGGAACCGTGCCTTCGATTCCCTTGAAGGCCAGGCAGGCGCCCAGCGGTC